>ENA-OOXJ01000123-OOXJ01000123.1-human-gut-metagenome-genome-assembly--contig:-NODE-123-length-71464-cov-18.190816_pt1 | contig 71464 bp, 68 predicted proteins | sample MGYA00241587_ERZ501343 | MGnify/ENA primary metagenome ERZ501343 (study PRJEB25962, sample SAMEA2042918) | human gut metagenome | biome: human gut; feature: human-associated habitat; material: faeces... | reverse complement strand
GGGTGGCGTAGTTGCTGAGGTACACCTCGTCGAACTTGGGGTCGTTGGACAGCAGAGTGATGGTCATCAGTTTGTTGGATGCCTGCTTGTCCACCGAGATACCGTTCTGGATAACCTCGGCCGGAAGTCGGGCCTCGGCCTGCTTTACCCTGTTCTGTATCTCGACGGCCGCTAAGTCGGGGTCGGTGTCTATGTCGAAGGTGATGGTGACGGTGAATGAGCCGGAGTTGGTGCTCCGCGACTCCATGTAGAGCATGCCGGGAGTACCGTTAAGCTCCTGTTCGATGGGGGTGGCTACGGCCTGTGACACGGTCTCGGCGTCAGCTCCGGGGTAGGAGGCGGAAACCTGTACCACGGGAGGCACGATCTCCGGGTACTGGTCGACAGGCAGCAGGAAGAGGCCTATCATGCCCACCAGCACGATGACGATGGAGACGACCGTGGAGAATATCGGCCGGTCTATGAAGAAATCACTTTTCATTGGCGGTAGTATTCTCTGTCTTTGTGCCTGTTATGCTGTCTGTAGAGGGTTCTGCGGATACCGGACCGGATGTCCTGGCAGAGGCAGTGGTATCGGCGGCTGACGAGTCGGTGCTGTCAGAGCCGAAGGAGAAACGGCCTTCGTCCTCCGGGTCTATCTGAGGCTTCTCGGGCTCCACGATGACGGGGGCCACCTTTACTCCATGACTCAGCTTGTGGAAGCCTTCGACGATGATCATCTCGTCCGGTCCCAGTCCGCGCTCCACCACTACGTTATTGCCTATCTCCGGTCCGAGCTCGATGAATCTTTTCTCCACCACGCTGTCCGGGCGGCAGGCGTAGACGTAGGCTCCGCCCTTCTCGATGACCAGGGCCTTGGTGGGCACTACTATAGCGTCCTCACGCACGTCGAGGAGCAGGCGCACCTTGGTGATCTGTCCCGGGAGGAGGGCCCTGTCGGGATTGGCCATCTCGGCCCTTACCGAGAATGTTCCGGTGTTGGGGTCCACCTGCGGATCAGCGAAGTCCACGAAGCCCTTCATGGGGTATTCGGTATTGTCGGCCAGCGTGATGGTCACGTACGGATTCCAGTTGCGGGCCGTGTCCTGCTGGCCCAGGTTGACGTTCCTCTCGCGGCTCTTGAGGTAGTCCAGGGAGGTCATGCTGAAGTCCACCTGCACGGTGTCGCTCTTGACAATGGTTGCCAGCAGGGACTTGCCTCCGGGACCGACAAGGGTTCCGAGGTCCACGTTCCTCTCACTGATAAATCCGGAAATGGGGGAGCGGACAGTGGTGTATCCGAGGGCTATCTCGGCCTGGGTAAGGTCTGCCTCACTCATGACCACCTCGGCCTTTGCGCTCTCGTAGGAAGCGATGGCATTGTCCAGGTCCAGGCGGCTGGCAGCATTCTGCTCGAACAGCGGGCGTATGCGCTCGAGGTCTCTTTCAGCCTTGAGCTCCAGGGCCTTGTTCTTGTTGAGCTGGGCCTTGGCCTTCTCCACGCTGGCTCTGTAGGGCTTCGGGTCGATGATGAAAAGCACCTGATTCTTCTTGATGTAGGTGCCTTCCTCGAAGAGCATCTCTTCCAGATAGCCCTCGACTCTGGCCCTGATCTCCACGAACTGCTGGGCACTGATCTTTCCGGCGTACTCACCGTAGATTTCCACATCATCGATAACCACGGGCTGAGCCTCCACTATCGGATATACCGGCTTGGGCGGCTCAGGCCATGACAGTATTATCCATACGGTAATGCCTGCGACGAGCACTCCGAGAATGACGTACCATATCCACTTGGGCAGTCGTCTGATTTTTCTGATTCTTACGGCCATCCTGCGGCCGGTCCTGGTAAATTTCTCTGTAGGGATGTTAATCTGCATAATACTGCAATATAGCTATAGCGGTGCAAATATAGACCAAATCGACTGACTATTGCAAAAATTGTACCTTAATGCAGAAATAATTACCCCTTTTCAGAGAGCGCATCCCGCGGCGAACAGCAGCGCCATAAGGAAAAAATTGCGGGACGTCTTGCCGAGGAAGGGGTTCAGCGCCGCTCCATCGGTGTTGGCGATACGGTGCGATGTGCCCAGATGCAGGGCGGCGTACAGCAGCAGGGGAGCGGCGCACCATCCGGGCTTGCTCAGGACAATGGCGGCTGCGGCGAGCATCGTGGCGCAAAGTCCCAGCAGGTAGTACAGGATAATGGCGGTGCTGCCTCCGAGGCGCACGACGATGGTCTTCTTCCCCTGAGCGGCGTCCTCTGCGCGGTCCCGGTAGTTGTTGACCATCAGCAGGCAGTCCACGGCCAGGCCGCAGGCGAGTCCGGCCAGGGTGGTCTGCAGGTCCCAGGTCCCTGTCTGCAGGTAAAATGTGAATCCCACGGGGACAATCCCGAAAAAGACCAGCACCAGCACATCGCCCAGCCCTATCCTCGAGAATTTCGTGGTATACAGGAAGCAGAACAGCACGCAGAGGGCGCCCACTGCTATCATCCACGGACCGCCGGTCCATATCAGGGGCAGTCCGGCCGCACAGGCAAGGACCGTTGTGACCAGAATACCGGTCTTCATGGCTCCGGGGGTAATCCATCCCTGTGCGCAGGCCCGTTTCGGCCCGAGCCGCCGCTCCGTATCCCCGCCCTTGCGGAAATCGAAATAGTCGTTGACGAAGTTGGCGTCCACCTGCATGATCCACGCGAAGAGCATGCACAGCGCGAACACCGCCCAGTCAAACGCCTCTGCCGGCGACATCCCGCTGCCCTCCATCCACATCCATGCGCAGCCTCCTCCCATAATCACGGGCGTGGCAGCCCCCGCCAGTGTCTTCGGTCTGGCCGCGAGCGCCCATGCCTTCATCGAATTTAGTCTCACCATATTCTCATTGTTTCTTTAACAAATCCAAGCCCTTGTCTGTAAGGCGGTATTTCTGGTCAGGATGATTTGCCTGCTCAGGGTGTGTTTGAGTTATGAGGTTGTCCTGCAAGGCCGGGTATAGATAAGACTTCAGGAAATTGTCCCGCCCTTTTAAGGCCAGGAACTCCATGATTTCCCTAACGGACAGCGTTTGCCCGTCCAGACATTTTATCAGGGATGCAACTTGTTTTGTAGGTTGTCCTGTAGGTTGTCCTGTAGGTTGTCCTGCAGGTTGTCCTGCAGGTTGTCCTGCAGGTTGTCCTGCAGGTTTGTATCGGAATATCAATTTTACCTCGTCTGCAGTTATCCTGTATTCAGGTTCCGGCAAACCGGCTTTTTGACATTCATCGATGATTAGATTTATTCCTCGCCCCCAGCTTTCCAGCACTTTCCGGATATACAGCGTGTCTGCTATCAAAGGATTTCGGGGTTTTGAGCCATGCTCAGATCTAATCCTTGCCATATCCCATCCGGAAGGGAATGAACCTGGATTCTCAATCTCCAGCCGATCGTCATATACAGCAATGGCCACAGATCCTCCAGCATCCCGGTAACTCCTGTGACATAGACTGTTTATTACCGCCTCCCTTATTGCTTTGTATGGAATCTCCAAATGTTCTTCCCTTTCCAGAGTCTCTGTAGTGCCGGACATTGAAAGATGCTTGAATATAAACGCCATAGCCGCATCGAGCAGTTGGAATAAGTTCCCATGTACACGCTGGTTGTCCGTGAATACGGTTTTGTCTGTGCCCTTGAAGCGGGCAAGCCGCAGCAGATTTTGAGGATATTGTGCGAGTTTCCTTTTCGCGAACAATATTGCCGCAGCGTTGTTAAGAATCCCATTTTCAAGAATATTCAGCTTTTCGAGTATTCCAGGAATCTCATTGCCGGTTGTTTCAGGCAAACGCCCGCTTTCTATGGCCAGGCGCACTGTCTTCCGGATTTCCTCCTCGTCCAGGTCAGAAAGTTTCAATTCCGGATTAGGGTATGTTTCCCAACCATGCCTGGTTTCTTCCCGCTTAAGAAGAAGTTCATTGTATTTGCTTTGCGGCATAGTGGACGTTACGCTTTCCACCCGCATGTAGGGACGCCCCTTGTAGGAGAACGGTCGGTTTCGTCTTGAGTCTTCCACGTGCAGTACGATGACTTTCTTTTTGCTGTTGGGAATAGGTATGTAGGTTATCTGTACAGCGGCAGCCGGTTCCAAGCGGTTTATGGCATCGGCGATGTTTCGTTTTGTCGTGTCCGCCACTTCCTGACCGATGACTTTTTTCTTGTCATTGATGCCGAACAGTACTGTCCCGCCATCCTTATTCAGAAAGGCGCACAGTGTTTCCATCCCTCGTTCCAACTGACCGGTAGTTTCCTTATACTCAACCGAATCTGTTTCTGCATCCGAGACTATCAATTTGTTTATGTCATCCAGTGTCTTTATATCCATTTGCCAAATTTGGTTTCAGACATACAAAAATACGAAAATATGAGAGACCCAGGTCGCTTTTGAGTAGTTATTTCTGCGTTCACTACAGCTGCGGTGTCCTGTTTCACAATTATAGGTGAGTATTCTGTTTCTTCCGCTCCACTCCTTTGGAAGGAGTGAGTGTCGCTAGGTTTGCGAGGTTTGCCGCAACGTCACTGAATCGTGGAAAATGCTGCCGTTGCGGTAGCGGCGACGGGAGAAAAGCGACGGGCGAAAGAATATGCGGGTAGAAAAACGAAACGGCCTCGGAGTGTTTCCGGGGCCGTTCGGCGTTCGCAGTTCGCGGCCATAAGGGAGGCCGGAGTGGGTCAGGCGATCAGGTGGTGAGGCATTCGTACTTCTGGTAGTGGAGTCCCTGGTCGCAGATGATGCCGGAGGGGCTCAGACGGTGATGAGCTCATACTGGCGGGTGCCGATGCCGATGCGCTCGGCGTGCTCGAGGCCGGACTGCCAGTTGGTGTCGGGGTGCAGGATGTGGAACTTGTCGTCGCCGCAGAGGTGCTCGTGGGGATGGGTCTTCTCGAGCTTGCTGCCGGGGAGGGCGGGGGCGGCCATAACCATGTCGGCGCAGGCCTGGTCGAGGGCCACGGGGTCGAAAGAGGCGGCCATGCCGAGGTCGGGCACGATGGCGGCGTCGTTGTGGTTCCAGCAGTCGCACTCGGGGGATACGTTGACGATGAGGTTGACGTAGAAGCAGGGACGGCCGGCGATGATGGCCTTGGTGTACTCGGCTATCTTGCCGTTGAGGGTCTCGGAGGTATCCCAGTCCTTCAGAACGGCCGACTCGTACTGGCAGAGGGCTACGCACTGGCCGCAGCCTACGCACTTGTCGTAGTCGATAACGGCGGCGGTATGCTTGCCGGCGTGGTTCACGCCCTCTACGGTCTCGAGATGGATGGCGTCATGGGCGCAGTGCTTCACACAGATACCGCAGCAGCGGCAGTTCTCTACCTTGACCACGGGCTTCGACGAAGAGTGCAGCTCGAGCTTGCCGGCTACGCTGGCACAGCCAATGCCCATGTTCTTGAGCGCTCCTCCGAATCCGGTCTGCTCGTGTCCCTTGAAGTGCGAGAGGGCGATGAGCACATCTGAGTCTACGATGGCCGTACCTATCTTGGCGGTCTTGCAGTAGGTGCCGCCCTCGATGGGGAGCTCGCGGCAGTCGGTGCCCTTGACACCGTCGGCGATGATCACGTCGCATCCGGCGCTGAGGCGGTTGAATCCGTTGCGGCTGGCGCTCTCGAGGTGGTCCACCGCGTTGGAGCGGCCTCCGGAGTAGAGGGTGTTGCAGTCAGTCAGGTAGGGCTTGCCGCCGAGGGAGCGTACTAAGTCGGCCATGCCGGCGGCATAGTTGGGCCTGAGGAAGGCTAAGTTGCCGGGCTCGCCGAAGTGCATTTTTATGGCGACGAACTTGTCCTTGAAATCGATTTTCTCGATGCCGGCGGCCTTGGCCACGGCTTTCATCTTCTCCACTAAGGGAAGGCGGGTGGAGGTGTGCAGGTCAGTGAAGTAAACTTTCGATTTTTCCATAATGTATGTACTGTGTTTATTGTCAGTTGTAGAGGGATTCCTTGCGGATCTTGTTGATGACCATCACGTCGTTCTTGTGTATGACGGTGTTGCCGCGGGGAATGATGGCCCTGTTGCCGCGCTTGATGAGCACTATCAGCTCGTTGCTGTCGGGCGAGTACTGGAATACCTTCTTGCCTATCCATTCGCTGCCTCTCTCGATGCGCCGCTCGGAAAGCTGCATGAGGTCCTCGTCCTCGAAGTCGCGGGCACTCATGATGACCTTGTCTCCCGGCAGTATCTTGGTCTTTCCGCTCGGGACGATGGCCTTTTCATCCCTGAGTATCACTGCGATGAGAGTCTCCTGCGGAATGGGCAGGTCCTTAATGACCTTGCCGCACCAGGAGTCCTTCTCGCCGATATTCATCTGCACGAAGCTCACGTCCATGTTGTCCGAGTAGTCGGTAAAGGTCTTGAGGATATCCTCCTCGCTTGAGGTCATCCTGAGCTTGCGGGCTACTAAAGGGATGAGCGAGCCCTGCAGGGAAATGGACAGCAGGACTATCATCAGCACTATGTTGAACAGGTCGTACTCGTTGCCGGTGATCTGTCTGGAAGCCGGCAGGGCCATGATGGCGAACACTACCGACGCCGCACCTCTTAGTCCCACGAAGGAGACGAGCAGCTGCTGTCTCCACTTGCTGCGCAGCGGGGCCATGATGGCGAACACGGACAGGGGACGGGCTACGAAAGTCATGAACAGGGCAATCAGGATGGCCGGTATCGCGATGGCCGGCAGCTGTGAGGGGAAGGCTAACAGTCCTAAAAGGAAGAAGATGATAATCTGCATCAGGCTGGTCAGCCCGTCGAAGAAGGGCACTAATGTCTTCTTGCCGCGGATATTGGCGTTGCCGAGGACGATGCCGACGATGTAGGCGCTCAGGTAGCCGTTGCCACCGATGAGGTTGGGAATCGCATACGAGAAGATAGCCACTGCCAGCACGAAGAGGGTGTCGAAGCCGGAGGTAGTGGCGCGGAACCGCTTCATCAGCCACACTGAGGACACGGCTATTACGGTACCTATGGCCGCACCGTAGACTATCTGTGCGAATACCATATATACTATGCGCCCGCCGGACACCGTCCCCTCGATGACGGCCATCATGATGACGGTCAGCATGTAGGAGCAGGGGTCGTTGCTACCGCTCTCGATCTCGAGGAGGGAGGCGGTGTTGTATTTCAGGCCGAGCTTGCGGGAGCGCAGAATCGAGAACACGGAGGCCGCGTCGGTGGAGCTGAGCACTGCGCCGATGAGGAATCCGAGGGCTGCCGGGAGCTTGAGCACGTAGTAGCAGAAAAGTCCGGTCAACGCCGCGGTAAGGGCCACTCCGAGGGTGGATAGGATGCCGGCTTTGACTACCACGGGCTTAGCCTCTTTCCACCTGGTTCCGAAACCGCCGTAGAACATGATGAATATCAGGGCCACGGTACAGATGCTCTCGGTGAAATCGAAGTTGTCGAAGGGAATCTTCACGATGCCGTCTGATCCGAACAGCATGCCCAGCAGGATGAATGCCAAGAGCATGGGTATTCCTATCTTGTTGGAGATGTTGTTGAGCACTACGCACAGCACTATGACGATGGCAGATATCAGCAGTAATATAGAAAGGCCCATAAATGAAAAAATAGTTGTCAGAAGTAAACGGGTACAAAGTTATTAAAAAAACGGAAGCCCGCTGCACCTTATATATTATAGAGATATTTTTTTTTCGACGGATGCAAACCATGTAATCTGCCGTTTGGCATAGCGGCGGGTGTTGCGCTGGACTAAAGAGAGTGCCTCGTCGAGGGATATGTGGCCGTCGAGGTACTCGAAGACTTCGCGGTATCCCACGGTCTTCAGTGCCGGCATGCCGCGCCAGGGCGTCAGGCCGCGGACCTCGTCTACGAGTCCTGTCTCAAACATTTTTTCGGCTCTGAGGTCTATGCGGCGGTACAGTTCTTCGCGGGGAAGGGTGAGGCAGATCCTTTCTATTTCGAATGGTCTCGGTTTGCGGGGAGAGGACTTGTAGGAAGAGAATTTACGTCCGGTGGACAGTGTTACTTCGAGCGCGCGGACGACTCTCTGAGGGTTGGACAGGTCGATAGTCGCCCAGCTCTGAGGGTCGGCTTCGCGGAGTTCTTCGGCGAGGGAGGCAACGCCTTCGGTCCTTACTCTGTCTGTCAGAATCTTGCGGAGCTCCTGGTCGGCCGGTGGAAAATCATCCAATCCATAGCACAGAGCATCGGCATAAAGCCCCGAGCCTCCGGCCATGACTATAGTGTCGTGCTCTTTGAACAGCTCAGTGAGCAGGGCCATCGCCTCTATCTCGTACTGGCCGGCCGAATAGTGGTTGCGTACGGAATGGCTGAATATGAAATAGTGTCTGACCTGCCTGAGCTGCTCCTCTGACGGAGGTGCAGTGCCTATGCGCATCTCAGTGAATATCTGGCGGGAGTCGCAGGATATCACCGGAGATGAGTACTTTTCCGCCATCCGTATGGCATAGTCCGTCTTGCCTACGGCCGTGGGTCCGAGTACTAAAACGAGTCGCTTGTTCATCTGCGGCAGGTCTCTGTCGGTTAGATGGACTCTTCTCCTTCAGGAAGCTCGTCTTCTTCGAAGGAGTCCTCTTCGGATTCTGAGGAAGTGTCCATGCGTGTGGGACGCTTGTCCGAGAACTCCTCGTAGTCCTCGTAGACAGCGGAGAACTGATCAGGGTTGCGGCCTTTCTCGGCCACGAGCATGGGGTAGGAGAAGCGCCGGTTGAACTCCTGCTCGCCTTCGAGGTTCAGTTCTATTGCAAGGTGCAGGTTGAGGTTGTAGGTGTACCTGAGCAGGGTCTCTTCTTTGGCGAGAGTGTTTTCAAGTGTGATCATGTCCATGGAGCCGTCGCCGAAATCGAAGAGGCCGATTCTCCTCGAAGGCTTGCCGGCAGCGGAAAATGTGTCGAACACGGTCATCTGGTCCGGGGAGAAACCGAGGTCCCTGCACAGGAATTCGTGGAGCTTGAAGAGATTCATGCGGGAATCGAGGTCGTATTCCCGCATAAATATCTTGTTGCCCGGAATGATAGCTTTATATCTGAGTATCATGGCTTGGTGGATTAAATTCGTAAAAGTGTGTCCACAGCGTCCACCCCGTCTGGCCAGTCATCCGGGGCAGGTCTCTGAGCAGAACCAAAGTTACGGATAATTTTTTGAATTCTGTCCTTGTTGGCTGTGATAAATTTTTCAATTTCATCTTCGGAGCGGTATTCCGCGTACCAGACCTGACCTACCGGAAGGTTCATGTTCCAGGGACAGCACAGACTCATGTTTTCTGTGGCCCCTGGGATGAGCTTCCTGATATCCCTGAATATCACCGTCCCGCTGTCGATAAAGTCTTCTTCAGCGAGACTAAGCACGGCTCTGCTCCTGCGGTGGTTGTTCACGGCAGTCTGTCCTAAGTGCTCTGAGGCAAATGCCTCTGCCTGTTCTGCCGCTGCGGCGAGACTGTAGCCTGCGGGAACCAGCAGGCACGTAACGCTCCTGCAACCGAGCCCATAGTACAGCAGCATGTCTTCCGCCAGTCCTCTGAGGGCGGAGCTTTCCTCATTGCCTTTGATGACGGCCGCGCTGAACCTTCCGGCGCGTATGACGCCCGGGATGCCGGGGAAATGCGCTTTGAAATACCGGGAAGCTGCATCCCCTCCCATTGTCAGCAGTGCATCGACCCTCCATCCCTCTGTCGATGAGCAGAATTGTACGTCCGGAAACAGTACAGGCAGCAGCCGGCGGTCCTTGGAAGAGAGCTTGACTATAGGTTTCCATCCTGCGGCCATTACGCTGAGTATGTCATGGAATGCCACTGCCGGGATATTTCCTGCGGCGACCACTCCGCATGTCCTTTCCTCGCTTGCGCCGGTGGGCTTAGGGTAACAGTCTGTCCATCTGCGGAGTATGTCCCCTCTCAGGAATCCCTCCGCAATGGCTTCCAATGCCCTGCGCTGCATGTAGGGGGTGAAGAAGATATTCTCCTCCGCGCTGCAGGCCACCGCATGGTCCATCTCCGGCCACTGTCCGGTGCCGTCGAGCCATGCCCTGATTCTGTCTCCGAGGAGAACGCTGCGGTGTATGAATGTGCTTCTGTCCATTTTTCCGAAATTGGGCGCCAAAGATAAAAAAAATTGCTAACTTAGGGGCTCAAATAGCTGTACATGGATACATCTCAGAGAAACGATACTTTCAAGAGCATTTCCTGTCCCGCGGAGGGGATATATAAGGAAAAGGGAAGTAAGTTTCTCTCTTTTGCATATCCTGTGGTCTCGGAAGAGGAGGCAAAGACCGCAATAGAGAAAATCAGGAAGGAGTATTACGATGCGCGTCATCACTGCTATGCCTACAGAATAGGGTTGAGCGGAGATGTGTGGAGGTACAATGATGACGGAGAGCCGTCATCTACTGCCGGCCGGCCGATATACGGACAGATTCTGTCGCGGGAGCTGAGTGACGTGCTGATAGTGGTGGTGCGGTATTTCGGAGGGATAAAGCTCGGGGTTCCTGGACTGATACGGGCCTACAAGGCGGCTGCGGCGGATGCTTTGGACCATGCGGAGGTGGTGGAGAAAGTGGCGGCCGAGGGGCTTGCGGTGGTTTTCGACTATACGGCTATGGACCGGGTAATGCGGGTGCTCAAGGATATGGGCGTCACTCCCTCACGGTATACTGCCGAGGATATGTGCAGGATGGAGGTCAGGGTCCGGCTTGGCGATGTGGAGCGGTTCCGACAGAGAATGGAAAGTGCAGAGGCTGTGGTGGAGGAAATGCTATAGGACAATATTATACAACAGATATGGCTAAAAAGAGTTTAATTTCAATCCAGGATTTTACCAAGGAGGAGATTCTGCACATTCTCGAGGTGGCTGAGGAGTTTGAGCACAACAAGTCTCAGACATTTTTGAGCGACAAGGTGGTGGCATGTATCTTCTTCGAACCCTCGACCAGAACCCGACTGAGCTTCGAGACAGCTGCCAACAGGCTCGGGGCAAGGGTGATCGGTTTCTCAGACGCCGCCAACACCAGCATCCGCAAGGGCGAGAGTCTAAAGGATACCATCAAGATGGTGTCCAACTATGTCGACCTTATCGTCATGAGACATCCCCTGGAGGGCAGCGCAAGATATGCCTCGGAGGTGGCTTCGGTGCCTGTCATCAATGCCGGGGACGGTGCCAATCAGCATCCTACCCAGACTCTGCTCGACCTCTACACCATCAAGCAGACTCAGGGCCGTATAGATCACATCAATATCAACATGGTGGGAGACCTGAAATACGGCAGGACCGTCCACTCCCTGCTGCAGGCCATGAGCCATTTTTCCCCTGAGTTCGAGTTTACCGCTCCAGACGAGCTGAAACTGCCGCAGGAGTACCGCGACTTTATGGACAGCAAGGGCATTCCATATAAGGAGACAGCTGATCTGCGTGAGTATATAGACTGTACGGACATCCTGTACATGACCAGAATACAGCAGGAGCGCTTTACGGACCCCGTCGAGTATGAGAAAGTAAAGAATGTGTACAGTCTCAATGCGTCCATGCTCTCGGGCGTGCGGCCCAACATGAAGATTCTCCATCCCCTGCCCAGGCTGCAGGAGATAGCGGTGGACGTGGACGACACTCCTCACGCATGGTATTTCAAGCAGGCCGAGAACGGAATGTATGTCCGTATGGCCATCATATCATATTTACTCGGTAAAAGATAGGAGGTACGGTAATGGAAAATAATAAAGAGAAACAGCTGAAGGTCAGCGCTATCAAGAACGGAACTGTGCTTGACCACATACCTTCCGGACAGGTCTTCAAGGTGATAGACATACTCGGACTCTACGATTCGGCTCATCCGGTTACATTCGGGGTCAATCTTGACAGCAAGTCTATGGGCCGCAAGGGTATCATCAAGATATCGGAGCGGTTCTTCAAGGATGATGAGCTCAATAAGATAGCTCTTATCGCTCCCAATGCCAGCGTCAATATCATACGCGATTTTGAGGTGGTGGAGAAGAAAGTGCTTGAAATTCCAGAGACCATCTCCGGGATAGTCAGGTGTATCAATCCCATGTGCGTCACCAACCACGAGAATATCCAGACCAAATTCAAGACCATCGTAAAAGGCACCCAGATAAGACTTTTATGTTCTTATTGCGAGAAAATTACAGACATTTGAATTTTATGAGAAATATTTTGTAACTTTGAAATTTGTAAAAAGAACAATTCATAACCTTTTAAAATTTTAATACAATATGAAAAAAGCTTACAATTTCAACGCCGGTCCCTGCGTTCTGCCCAAACCGGCCATCGAAGCAGCTATCGAGGCCCTTAAAGACTTCAAGGGAACAGGAATGTCCGTAATAGAAGTGTCTCACAGAAGCAAGGAGTGGGAGGCCGTCATGAACGAGTGCCGCGCCCTCTGGAAAGAGCTCCTCAACATCCCTGAAGGATACAGCGTCCTCTTCCTCGGCGGCGGTGCATCCCTCCAGTTCCTCTATGTGGCCATGAACCTCCTCGAGAACAAGGCCGGTTACTTAGAGACAGGCGTATGGGCAAAGAAGGCTCTGAAAGAGGCCAAAGGTATCGGCAACGCATACGCAGTGGCTTCCTCAGCCGACAAGAACTACACCTACATCCCCAAGGGCTATGAGATCCCCACAGACCTCGACTACTTCCACATCACTACCAACAACACCATCAAGGGTACTGAGATCCACGAGGACATCGACTGCCCCGTGCCCCTCGTAGCCGATATGTCATCCGATATCATGAGCCGTCCCGTGGACGTTTCCAAGTATGCTCTGATCTACGGTGGTGCCCAGAAGAACGTAGGTCCTGCCGGCGTGGTATTCGTTATCGTTAAGGACGAGATTCTCGGCAAGGTGTCCCGCTATCTGCCCACTATGCTCGACTACCGTACACACATCGAGGGTGAGTCCATGTTCAACACTCCTCCTGTATTCTCTATCTTCGTTATGACCGAGACCCTGAAGTGGGTTAAGGCTCAGGGCGGCCTGAAGGCTATGTACGAGATCAACAAGAAGAAAGCCGGCATGCTCTATGATGAGATCGACCGCAACCCTCTGTTCGTAGGTACAGCCGCCAAGGAGGACCGCTCCCTGATGAACGTATGCTTCGTGATGGCTCCCGGTTATGAGAACCTCCAGGACGAGTTCCTCGCCTTCGCAAAGGAGAAAGGCATGGTAGGTATCAAGGGCCACCGCTCAGTCGGCGGTTTCCGCGCCTCCATCTACAACGCCTGCCCTATCGAGGCCGTAGAGGCTCTTATCGCCTGCATGCAGGAGTTCGAGAAGATGCACAAATAATCTTTAAACTTACAACTTTTAAAACTCAGAATCGAAATGAAAGTATTAGTAGCAACCGAGAAACCCTTCTCAAAGGTAGCCGTTGACCAGATCCGCGAGATCGTCGAGAAAGGCGGCCACGAGCTTGCAACTCTCGAGAAATATACCGATGTACAGCAGCTCTACGCAGCTGTAGCCGATGCTGACGCTCTTATCGTCCGCTCCGACAAGGTGACCAAGGAGGTCATTGCAGCCGCTCCTAAGCTGAAGATCGTCGTACGTGCCGGCGCAGGTTATGACAACCTCGACTTAGCAGCTTGCACCGAGAGAGGCATCGTAGCCATGAACACTCCCGGTCAGAACTCCAACGCTGTCGCCGAGCTCGCTATCGGTATGATGATCTACATCTCCCGCAACCAGTTCACCCCCGGTACAGGTACAGAGCTCAAGGGCAAGACCCTCGGTATCCAGGCTTACGGCAACGTCGGCCGTCTGGTAGCCGCTCACGCCAAGAGCTTCGGCATGAAGATCATGGCCTTCGATCCCTTCGTTCCCGCAGACAAGATTCAGGCTGAGGGAGTAGAGGTAGCCGCCTCACTCGAGGACCTCTATGCCAAGAGTGACTTCGTATCCCTCCATATTCCCGCCAACAACGAGACAAAGGGTTCCATCGGATACGCCCTTCTGTCCAAGATGCCTAAGGGAGGCTGCCTCGTGAACACTGCCCGCAAGGAGGTGATCAACGAGCCCGAGCTCGTAAAGGTGCTCGAGGAGAGACAGGACCTGAAGTACATCACCGATATCGCCGCCGGCAACCAGGCCGAGCTGAACGAGAAGTTCGGCAAGAGAGTCTTCGCTACCCCCAAGAAGATGGGTGCCGAGACAGCCGAGGCCAATGTCAACGCAGGAGTAGCCGCTGCCAACCAGATCTGCGACTTCTTCGCTACAGGCAACCGCAAGTTCCAGGTAAACAAATAGCAGATAGGAGACACACGATATGGTAAAAGTAAAACCTTTCGCAGCGATCCGTCCTCCCAAGTCCATCGTGGAGGAAGTGGCAGCCCGCCCTTACGACGTGCTCAACTCCCAGGAGGCCAAGGCTGAGGCCGGAGAGAAGTCCCTCCTTCACATCACCAAGCCCGAGATAGACTTCGACCCCATCATCGACGAGCACTCGCAGCCTGCATACGACAAGGCTGTCGAGAACTTCAAGAAGTGGCAGGAGAAAGGCTGGCTCGTGCAGGACAAGAAGGAGTGCTACTATGTCTACGCCCAGACCATGAACGGCCGTACCCAGTACGGAATCGTGCTCTGCGCCAATGTGGACGACTACCTCACCGGCAAGATCAAGAAGCACGAGCTCACCCGCAAGGACAAGGAGGAGGACCGCATGATCCACGTCCGCATCCAGAACGCCAACATCGAGCCCGTATTCTTCGCCTATCCCGACAACACCGAGATCAACGCCATCGTGAAGAAGTACACCGACGGCAAGCCTGAGTATGACTTCACAGCACCTGACGACGGTTTCGGTCATCATTTCTGGGTAATCGACAATGACGAGGACATCAAGAGAATCACCGAGATCTTCTCGACCATCCCCGCATTCTACGTGGCCGACGGTCACCACCGTACAGCCGCTGCCGCTCTTGTAGGAGAGGAAAAGCGCCGTCAGAACCCCAACCACCGCGGAGACGAGGAGTACAACTACTTCATGGCAGTGGTATTCCCCGAGAGCCACCTCAAGATCATCGACTACAACCGCGTGGTGAAGGACCTCAACGGCCTTACTCCCGAGCAGTTCATCCAGAAATTAGGCGAGGACTTCGAGATCAAGGACATGGGTACTGAGATCTACAAGCCCAAGAACCTGCATAACTTCTCGATGTATCTCGGCGGTCACTGGTATTCCCTTACAGCGAAGAAGGGTACCTACGACGACAACGATCCCATCGGATGCCTCGACGTGACCATCTGCTCCAATCTTATCTTCGACAAGCTCCTCGACATCAAGGATCTCCGTACTTCGAAGCGTATTGACTTCGTAGGCGGTATCAGAGGTCTCGGCGAGCTCAAGAAGAGAGTTGACTCGGGTGAGATGGCAGCAGCTTTTGCTCTGTATCCCGTTTCCATGAAGCAGCTTATCAGGATAGCCGATACAGGCAACATCATGCCTCCCAAGACTACTTGGTTCGAGCCTAAGCTGCGCAGCGGTCTGGCTATTCACAAACTCGAAAGATAACGGCGCGTCATAGCCGGCAAACTGCAGCGTTGTCTTCGGTATCATGACTCAGTCATTTACGCAAGTAAACTCCTTCGTCCTGAACCTTGACGCCTTGCATTTTACCGACTCTGGCACACCTTAAGAAGAGAAGACATGATTAAGGAGGCCGTAATCGGAACATCTGTGTCTGATGCGGCCTCTTTTTAATTTTGATTAAAAAAGAATTGTTTTAGAAAGATATGAAACCAACGTTAGTAGTATTGGCAGCGGGCATGGGTTCCCGCTATGGTTCACTGAAGCAGATGGACGGAGTCGGCCCCAACAATGAGGCTATCATAGATTATTCGATATATGACGCAATGCGTGCGGGCTTCGGTAAGGTGGTCTTTATTATCAGGCATTATTTCGAGAAGGAGTTCCGTGAGATTTTCTCGCCCGAGCATTTCGGCGGAAAGGTGGAGACGGAGTATGTCTTTCAGGAACTGGAGTATCTTCCCGAAGGATTCAAAGTGCCTGAGGGCCGTGAGAAACCATGGGGAACATGTCATGCCGTGATGATGGCGGCACCCGTTGTCGACACTCCTTTCGCTGTCATCAACTCTGATGATTTCTACGGCCGTGAGGGATATGGAGTCCTGGCCGATTATCTGCGTTCTGTGGAAGGTCAGAGGGGCAAGTATTCGATGGTGGGCTACAGCCTGCACAACACTCTGTCTGACTACGGTACGGTTTCACGCGGTGAGTGCTCTGTCAATGCGGAGGGCAATCTCACCTCTATCGTGGAGCGTACTGCCATCCAGCGGATGCCGGACGGCAAGATCGTCTATAAGGAAGGTGACGGCCTGCACGAACTGGCGGAGGATACTGTCGTATCGATGAACCTTTTCGGATTCACACCCGATTTCTTCGCTGAGTCCGAGACCCTCTTCAAAAAGTTCCTCTCCGATCCCGCAAATATGGCCAATCCGAAGGCTGAGTTCTTCATCCCCCTGTGCGTGAACACGCTGATTAACGAAAACAAAGTGTCCCTGAAGGTGCTCAACAGCGACGCCCAGTGGTTTGGCGTAACTTACAAGCAGGACAAACCCTACGTCGTAGAGCGCATCAAGAAGCTCATCGAAGCCGGAGTTTATCCTGAGCGTCTCTGGAAATAGGCGGCATTGCGGGCGAGTATTTTCCGTAAGCGCCGGACACAGTATTACCCTCTGAAGGTCCTCCCCACTACGTGGGTCCCCTCCCTTTTCGGGAGCCAACGCCTTCAGAGGGTAATACTGTGTCCGGCGTTTTCAACCAGACCGGTTATAATACTTGCTTCAGATTGTCCGGTAATGCGCTCAGTTTTATTCTTGCGGGACCGAGGACACGCCTAGTTGGCGACCTCGGAGAGGAACTTGATGCGCACAAGGCGGATCTCCTCTTCCTGGTAGTCGGGGCCGAGGGCCATTTTCGCCTCATCGATAGAGTCGGTCTCTGCTTCTTCTTTAAAATAGTCGTAGATGTCCTCTACCTTGTCCTCGTCGACGGTCTGCTCGATGTAGTAGTCGATGTCGAGGCGGGTCCCGGCGGCCACGATGGCTTCTATCTCATCCAGAATCTCTAAGAAATCCATATTCTTGGCCTCGGCTATGTCATCCAAAGGCACTTTGCGGTCTATGCTCTGGATGATGTATACCTTGTTGGCGGATTTGTTGACCAATGACTTGACGACGATGTCCTCGGGGCGCTGGATTTCATTTTCCTCCACGTATTTGGCTATGAGCTTGATGAACTCGCGGCCGAACTTGCGGGCCTTCCCTTCTCCCACGCCCTGGCAGTTCTTCAGCTCGTCGAGCGTAACCGGATAGTGGATGGACATGTCCTCAAGCGAAGGGTCGGAGAATATTACGAATGTCGGAAGCTTGAGTTTCCGGGACATATCCCTGCGCAGGTCCTTGAGCATGGCATACAGAGCGGGGTCGCCCACTCCGCCTCCGTGACGTACCGCTGCAGCTGCAGCAGCGTCCTCCTCATCCTCCTCGTCTCCGTCAGCAAATTCACGGTCCTCGGTCAGCATCAGTGTGTGCGGATTCTCGAGAAACTTGCGTCCTTCCTCTGTGATAGAGATGAGGCCGTACTGCTCTATGTCCTTGTGCAGGAAGTGCAGGATGACGCCCTGACGGATGACAGCTATCCAGAACTTGACTCCCTTGTCCCTGCCCATACCGAAGAATTCACTCTCGTGGTGGTTGTAGGACTTGATTATCGAGTTGATCTCACCGGTCAGGATATTGGCTAAATGCTCGGTCTTGAAATTCTCCTTCATGGAGGCCACTAATTCCAGAACCAAGGCCATGTCTTCCTGACCGTCGAACATCTTCTTGGGATGCAGGCAGTTGTCGCAGTTGCCGCAGTTCTCTTCCGGATAGTCTTCTCCGAAATAGTTCAGTAGAATCTTCCTGCGGCATCGGTTGGACTCAGCGTATGCCACGGTCTCCATCAGGAGCTGTTTGCCTATCTCCTGTTCGGAGAGAGGCTTGCCCTGCATGAATTTTTCCAATTTGAGAATATCCTTGTAGCTGTAGAATGTGATGCACTTCCCTTCCTGTCCGTCCCTGCCCGCACGTCCGGTCTCCTGATAGTAGCCCTCAAGGCTCTTCGGGATGTCATAGTGAATTACGAAACGTACGTCCGGCTTGTCGATGCCCATTCCAAAGGCTATGGTGGCCACTATCACGTCCACTTCCTCCATCAGGAACATATCCTGGTTCTTGGCCCTCGTGGCGGCGTCCATGCCGGCGTGATAGGGGAGGGCCTTGATGCCGTTGACGGTCAGGAACTCGGCGATCTCCTCGGTTTTCTTGCGGCTGAGGCAGTAGATGATGCCGGACTTGCCGGGATTCTCCTTGATGAACTTGATGAGCTCGCGGCGGACGTTGACCTTGTCGCGTATCTCGTAGTAGAGGTTGGGACGGTTGAACGAGCTTTTGAATACCTTTGCATCCATCATATTGAGGTTCTTCTGGATGTCGGCCTGAACCTTCGGTGTGGCAGTAGCCGTGAGTGCTATGATGGGGGCTACCCCGAGCTTTTCTACGATGCTGCGGATGTTGCGGTACTCAGGCCTGAAGTCGTGTCCCCACTCGGAGATACAGTGAGCCTCGTCTATCGCGTAGAAAGATATTTTGATCTGTTTCAGCAGTGCTACAGTGTCCTCTTTGGTAAGGGACTCAGGCGCTACGTAAAGCAGCTTGGTGACTCCGCTCAGAAGATCGTCCTTGACTTCCTGAATCTGGCTCTTGCTGAGGGATGAGTTGAGGAAATGTGCGACGCCCTCAGAGCCGGCCACGAATCCCCTTATGGCGTCCACCTGATTCTTCATCAGTGCTATGAGGGGCGAGACTACTATGGCGGTCCCCGGCATGACTAAGGCAGGTAACTGGTAGCACAGCGACTTGCCTCCGCCGGTGGGCATGAGGACGAAGGCGTTGCCTCCCTCTATAAGGTGCATCATGATTCTCTCCTGGTCTCCCTTGAATGTGTCGAAACCGAAAAACTTCTTTAAATTGGAATGTAAATCTTCAGAACTAATCTTCATATTTGTTACCTTTGCGCGTCTAAAATTACCGAAAAGTTGAGTTTCTTGCAAATTAAAATGAAAAATATAATAGAAAAATTGAGGGAATACGCCTCAGAGGCAGTTCTCGGCGCAATTAAGGAGGAAAGATAGTCATGGCTTCAACATTTGATCCGGATAATATAGGTATTGCAAACGGCAATTTTTTCGGGCTTCCCTGTTCGGAACAGGAAGCGGATACAGTATTGATTCAGGTGCCGTGGGACGCGACCGTGTCCTACGGTAAGGGAACGGCCGGGGGACCTGCGGCGATGCTCGGCGCGTCCCTGCAGGTGGACCTCTATGACGAGAAGATTCCGGGTGCCTCGGAAATGCGTGTGTGGACACTGCCTCAGGAGAAGCGGCTCGAGGAACTGAACTTCGGAGCAAGAGCCATAGCCGAAAGGGTAATCAGTGCCTTGGAGGCAGGTGAGGACCCGTCGTCTCTCGGAAGTCTGTGCGCGGAGGTCAACGGATGCTCGGAGCGGCTCAATGAGTACGTGGAGCGGACTTCGGAGAAGTATCTGGACTATGGGAAGTCAGTTGCCGTTATCGGAGGTGAGCACAGTGTCCCTTTAGGGCTGATCAAGGCTCTTTCGAGGCGTCATCCCGGGATGGGGATTCTGCACGTGGATGCCCACTCGGATACCCGTGAGGCATACGAGGGGTTCAGATATTCCCATGCGTCTATCATGTACAATGTGATGCGTGAAGCTCCTGAAGTAGGCCGCATCACGCAAGTGGGAATCCGGGACTTCTGCTCGGCGGAGCATGCCCTGATCACCTCATCGGAGCTTTTCGCGCCCTTTACGGATTTCCGTCTGAAAGAGGCGGTGTTCGGGGGGACACCTTGGAATGAGGTCTGTGACAGGATAATCGGCACTCTGCCTGATGAGGTCTATGTGAGCTTTGATATTGACGGACTTGCCCCCGAGTACTGTCCCGGTACAGGGACACCGGTGCCGGGAGGTCTTACTTTCGCGCAGGCAGACTGGCTGCTGTACCGTCTTGCTCTTTCAGGCCGCAGGATAATAGGCTTCGATCTGTGCGAGGTGGCTCCCGGAAGCAGCGGGGAGTGGGATGCCAACGCAGGCGTCAGGATGCTTTTCAAATTACTGGTATACTCGGCTTTTTCCATTAAGGAAAAATGATTATATTTGTAAGCTTGATAATCTAAAACAAACCTATAACCGATTTATGATGGATCCGAGAACCTATGTGCTTCGCAGACGTGTGCTGCTCGAAAAAATTCTTCACAGTAGTATGACTGGAGGGGTACTCCTGCTGATATGCGCCGTGGTGGCTGTGCTGGCCGCCAATATACCCGCTTTCAAATGGCTGCATCAGTTCTGGGATATCAGCTTCGGCTTTGTCTTCGGAGATTTCTCATTCAAAATGCCGGTAAGGCAATGGGTGGACGATGTGTTGATGGCAGTGTTTTTTTTCTCAGTGGGACTTGAGATAAAAAGGGAGCTCCTCGTAGGAGAGCTTTCTACCATAAAGAAAGCGATGCTGCCCATGTTTGCCGCTCTCGGCGGTATGGTCTTCCCGGCGTTAATCTATACGTATTTCAATGCGGGCACTCCTTCTGCCGGCGGCTGGGGTATCCCTATGGCTACGGACATAGCTTTTGCAATAGGAGTGCTGTCGCTTCTCGGCAGCCGCTGCCCGTTAGGGCTCAAGGTGCTGCTCGTTGCTCTCGCTGTGGTGGATGATATCGGAGCCATCATAGTTCTGGCAGTATTCTATCCGGCCCATGAGATACACCTTGTCTATCTTTTGTATGCGGCAGTGGTGGTGGCTGCCCTGATCGCGCTTAACAGGGCCGGCATCCGGACGCTGCTTTTTTACATAGTCCTCGGTATCGTGCTGTTTGTCTTTGTGTTCCTTTCAGGAATACATGCTACCATTGCCGGAGTCATACTTGCCATGACCATCCCGGCAAAGACGTCAACAGGAGATATCAGGGCGTTCACCGGACCGGATTCTCCGCTCGGGAAATTGGAAACAACGCTTCACCCTTGGGTCAATTTCCTTATTATGCCTATATTTGCGCTCGCAAATGCGGGCGTGGTGATAGATTCATCCTCGCTTGCCGGAGGCGGGATGCCGGCTGTCATACCCGGAGTGTTCTTCGGCCTGCTTATTGGAAAGCCAGTGGGGATTTTCGTGTTCAGCTGGATTGCAGTCAAGTTGCGTATAGCCGGTAAACCCGAGGGGACGAAATGGATTCAGATTCTCGCTTTGGGAGTGCTGGGAGGTATAGGATTTACGATGTCGATATTTATTGACAATCTTGCATTTACCGATCCTTACCTGATCAATGCCGGGAAACTTGCAATCCTCGCCACCTCCTTCCTGGCCGCCTGCCTCGGAATACTGGCACTGTATTTGACTACAAGCAAGAAAGATAAAACAAATATTATTTAAAAATGAAAAAGACAATTATTGCAATCGTAGCCGCAGCCGCGGCAGTAACCGCCCTCTCTTCATGCGCCGGGACATATCAGAAAGGCGAAAGGAGGGCTGACATCACATCGGCCCAGATAGATACGGTGAGCTATGCGCTCGGTATGTTCTACGGAAAGATGCTGACCTCGTCGCCGTTCGGTGAGATCAACCTTGCTCAGATTCAGAAAGGTTTCAGTGATGTGATCAACGGTAAGGAGACAAAGCTCGAGGAGCATCAGCTCAACATGATTATCCAGAGCCATCTGATGGCGCAGCAGCTTTATGAGACTACCCGTAACGCAGAGGAGGGTGAGGCATTCCTCGCTGCCAATAAGGAAAAGGAAGGAGTGGTTGAGACAGAGTCCGGTCTTCAGTATAAGATAGAAGTCGAGGGTGCCGGTATATCTCCCGAGGCTACAGACACCGTAGAGGTCAACTATGAGGGCCGTCTTATCGACGGGACAGTCTTCGACTCATCATACGAAAGAGGCGAGAGCGTCAAGTTCCCCCTCAATGGAGTGATACCCGGCTGGACCGAGGGTCTGACCTACGTTAAGGAAGGCGGCCGTATCCAGCTCTTCATCCCCTCTGACCTGGCCTATGGCCAGCATGGCACCGGTCCCATTCCTGGCAACAGCACTCTGATTTTCGATGTGGAGCTCATCAAAGTCTTCAAGGCCGTGGATGAGAAGAAGTAATCTGTCTGTAAAAGGATGAACAAGAGGAGTATAATCGCCTGCACGATATTAGCGGTACTGCTGTTGGCGGGCATCGGATATCTCTTCTGGGCCTTGTTTTTCAGGGACGGGGGAGAAACTGTCAGAACAGACCGGCTTACTGACGGAGTGGAGGCAGTGCCTTCAGATGCCATATTCCTTTTTGAAGCCGGAACCTTTTCAGAGATAGTGAATATGACGGACAGCGGGAGTGCGCTGGGCAAGTTGCTCGGCTGCATTCCCGATGCCGCTTATGACTGGGAGGCCGCCCTGTCCATGCATTATTCGAGCAAGAACACCGTGTCGCCTCTCATCGTGCTGTCCATTCCTCATGACGAGGATGCAGAAGCATTCATGGACAAAGTCATAGACAAATGCGGAGGAGTGATAGACAAACGCTACGGTCAGGTGACTGTGCACAAGGCCGCGGTGCCGGATGCCTCTTTCGCCCTGTACGGTCAGTTTGTGGTGGCGAGTCCTTCAATGGTGATAGTGGAAGCGTCCTTGAGGCATCTGGAGAACGGAACATCATTCAAGGACGAGCCTTTGTACTCCAGGATACAGGGTGTCACTTCTGACAGAGGTGTCCTCCATGTCAGCTTTGCCAACCTCGGAAAACTCTTCTCAGGAGCTGCGGCCCCTCAATATGTCCGCTACGCATCGTTTTTCCAAAGCTTTGCTGACTGGGGCGCATTCGGAATGGGGAACGGGGACTCTCCTTTGACCTTCGACGGGCGCCTGCTGAGTGTCCGGAGCGGGGAAAAGTTCTCTGACGTGCTGCTGACGCAGCGCGGCCGCAAGCCCGAAGTCTATTCCGTAGTACCCTACAATGCTTCCTATGTGATAACTCTGCCCATAACCTCCTACCCGGATTATTACCGCGCGTATACCTCCTATATCGCAGCGGACGGACGCAAGAAGGACTATGACTATATCAATGCCACCCTGCCGGGTGATATCTCTCCGACTTCTTTTGCAGAGTCTCTCAAGCTTTCCGAAGTAGCTGTCTTTTCGGTGGATATGGATGGAGAAAGAAAGATACTGGCTCTAAAGTGCGGGGATATCAAGCCTTTGGGTGATTATGACAGGCCGGTCTGCGAATACCGTTTCAAGGGGTATGTCCAGGCTCTGCTCGGCAATGTGTTCGCTCCTTCTTCAGAGGAGTCTTACTGTGTGTGGAACGGCTGGGTGATGGTGGGAGGCAAGGAGGAGATAACAGCGCTCAAGTCATCGTTGACGGACGGAACATTCTTCAGTCTCGGAGACTATCTGTCCCAGACTCCGGCGGCGGAGGAACTTCGGGAGATATCCTGCCTGTCCGTTATGGTCAATATGGGACGATATGGCACTACAGCGGCCGGTTATCTGAAAAAGCCGTACGGCGGGACAGTCGCTCAGACGGCCGGTACCTATAATTTCGAGCTTCTCTCACTGAATATGTACAGGGTGGGCGACGGACTGGGTGTCCGGACTTCTCTGTACAGGGAGGATCTCACGAGCCTGCCGCAGCCGTCTGCCGCCAAGAATGCAGAGGCCCCGTCTATTGTCGAGGATGTCCCTGTGGCTGTCCCCAAAGGACCGTTTAAAGTCAAGAATTTCATAGACGGCTCGACCAACTGGCTCGAACAGTTAGACAATTTCGACATACGTCTGCTCAACAGCGCCCGTAAGCCTGTGTGGACAGTGAAGTTCGACAAACCTCTGTGCGGAACAGTCAGGCAGATAGACTACCTTAAAAATGACAAGCTCCAGATGCTTTTCGGAGCCGGTGACCGTATATATCTTTTTGACCGTCTTGGCAGAAAAGTCGGACGTTTCCCGATCTCTCTCGGCAAGGAGATACTTCTCGGGCCGGATGTTTATGACTTCAAGGGCAACAAGGATTATACAGTGGTGGTGCTCCACACTGACAACACTCTCGTCCAGTATGACATAGACGGAAAGCCGGTATCGGACTGGAATACTGTCACTCTCAATGAGAGAATCATGTCCTTGCCCGAGATGGTCAAGGTAGGAGACAGTATAATCTGGGCTGTGAGAACTTCATATCAGACCCTGCTGTATGACGCTCATGGCACGATATGTGCAGATTTCTCCAAAAAGCGTAAACTGAAAAAAGATACTGAGGTGGAGCCCTTGTCCGCACATGAGGTGGGAGTAACCACGTCTGACGGGCGGGCTATGGTCATAGACCTGAACGACGGCTCTTTCAGAAAAAGATAGAAGATTATGATATTCAATTTTTTCCTTTTCATCATATTGGGAGTCCTGCTGCTTATAGTGGCTGTGCCGGTCCTGTTGTTCAGAGTTCTCGGCGGGCGCTTCCGCAATCCGGGCGGTCCTTCTGCACGGAGACCCTTCGCAGGATTCCGTCCGCATAAGGACAGCCGCGAGGGTGAGGTGACTGTGTCGGGTCAGGACGCTACGGCCGGAGAGAAAATCGTAGGAGACCACGTGGGAGAGTACGTGGACTATGAGGAAGTGGATGAAAGGAAATAATACCAATAACTCATCGATGAGCGCATTTAAACGTATCCTGTCCTATGCTAAGCCCTACAGCCGCTTTTGGCCCGGGTATCTGGCATTCTCTATACTGTCGGTTATCTTCGGCGTGGTCAATTATGCTCTGATCAAGCCTCTGCTCGAAGTTCTTTTCGATCCGGACGCAGTGGAGAAGTTCTCGGAGATGCCCGAGTTCTCGCTTACAGTGGAATATTTCTATGGCGTGTTTCAGTATTACCTTACTAAGGTTCTGGAGGCCAACGGCGTGCTGAGAGGACTCCTGTTTGTGTGTGTGGTGCTTATCATCACATCCTTCCTGTCCAATCTCACCCGCTTCCTGTCCCAGAAGATTCTGGTAAACATGAAGACATACGTGATGAAGAACATCCGCACGGACTTGTTCAACAAGATTACCCGTCTCAATGTTGACTATTTCAAGCAGAAGCGTACAGGTGATATCCTTTCCAGTGTATCCAATGACGTAAACGAGGTCCAGAACAGCGTGGCGAGCAGTTTCCATATCCTTTTCAGGGAGCCGCTGCTGATCATAGGTTTCCTGATAGGACTGTTCTATATGTCGCCCAAGCTGACAGTGCTGACATTGGTGACCCTGCCTATATCGGCGTTTGTTATAGGGGCTGTTACCCGCAGGCTCAAGAGCGGTGCAACCCGTGCACAGGAACTGATGGGCAGGATTATCAGTCATTTTGAGGAGGCAATCTCGGGTGCCAGGATCATTAAGGCATTCAATGCTCAGAAGTATGTCAGGGATCATTTTGACCGCACCAACGAGGAGCACAAGGCTGTCAGCCGCGCCATGTATACCCGTCAGGAGCTGGCCTCGCCCCTGTCTGAGTTCCTCGGCATATCTGTGGCCGCCGCTGTCCTTTTCTACGGGGGCATCCTCCAGATGAAGGGGGAGCTGGGCATGAGCCTCTCGGGCTTCATCGTGTACATCGCATTTTACTGGAGGGTGCTGGAGCCTTCCAAAGCCATAGCCTCAGCTTATTCCAACGTGCAGAAGGGCCTTGTGTCAGGCAACAGGATATTTGCCATTCTCGACGCCGTACCCTCCATACGCAAAGCGGATCATCCAGTGCATATCTCTGATTTCAAGGATTCTGTGGAGTACCGCCATGTGTCTTTCAAGTATTCTGCGGACTATGTACTCAAGGATATCAACGTGACGATACCCAAGGGCAGGATGATAGCAGTCGTAGGACCTTCCGGAGCGGGTAAGTCCACTTTGGCGGATCTGCTGCCGAGGTTCTATGATGTCACGGAGGGCGGTATCTTTATCGACGGAGTGGACATCAGGCAGTATTATCCCAAGGAACTCATATCGCTTATGGGTATAGTGACCCAGGAGGCAATACTTTTCAATGACACTGTCCGGAACAACATCACCTTCGGCATGGAGAACGTCCCTGAGGAGGATGTCATCAGAGCTGCCAGGATAGCCAATGCCGATGAATTCATCTCGCAGATGGAGCACGGCTACGACACCAATATCGGTGACCGCGGCGGCAAGCTCTCGGGGGGTCAGCGTCAGAGGATAGCTATTGCACGGGCCGTGCTCAAGAATCCTCCGATTCTCATTTTGGACGAGGCGACGTCCGCTCTCGATACTGAGAGTGAGCGCTTGGTGCAGGACGCCCTTACCAAACTGATGGAGAACAGGACTTCCATAGTCATTGCCCACCGCCTCTCAACCATCCGGCATGCCGATGAGATACTTGTCATGAAGGAGGGCAGCATAGTGGAGAGAGGAACCCATTCGGAGCTGCTGGCTTCCGGAGGTCTGTATTCGCACCTGTGCGAGATGCAGACATTTAACTAAAACATTGAATTATGAACGACACTACTAAAACCGAAAGAATGGAACAACCGAAATCACTTAACAAGATCATCGAAGCGAGCATTAAGAAGAACTGGGACTGTCCCGCCCTCTCCGACTACAACGGAGTGACTCTGTATTACAGGGACGTGGCCCGCAGGATAGAGAAGATTCACATCATGCTCGAGACATGCGGCCTGCAGCGCGGCGACAAGATAGCCATCTGCTCGAGAAACCAGGCCAACTGGGCCGTGTCCTTTCTTGCCGCACTGACCTATGGGGCAGTACCCGTACCCCTCCTGCATGAGTTCAAGAGCGGGAACATCTACCATCTCGTCAATCACTCCGATGCCAGGGTATTTTTCGTTGGAGACATGGTCTGGGAAGGTCTATCCCAGTCGGAGATGCCGGGGCTGGATGCCATTATCCTGATGAACGATTTTTCCCTGCTCTACGCTTCCAATGACAAGATAACCCAGACCAGAGAGCACCTCAACGAGCTTTTCGGAAAGAAATACCCCAGGAGCTTCCATCCCGAGTGTGTCAACTATTACGAGGATTCCCCGGAGGAGCTGGCCATGATCAATTATACCTCCGGCACTTCCGGATTCTCAAAAGGAGTCATGCTGCCCTACCGCTCCATCCTCTCCAATATCCTCTTCGGCTTCGAGGTACACGGTCATCTGGACAATGCCTCCAACTGCGTCTCCATGCTTCCCACCGCCCATATGTACGGAATGATGTTCGAGTTCTTGGTTGAGTTCTGTCTCGGCTGTCACGTTCACTTCCTTACCAGGCTTCCTACCCCGAAGATCATCCTCGATGCTATGGGTTCGGTGAAGCCGGACCTGATCGTTACCGTGCCCTTGGTTATTGAGAAGATATATAAGAAAAAGCTCGAGCCGATTATCAACCGCAGGGATATCCGTCTGCTGCTGAGGCTCCCCGTTATCGATGAGAAGATACTCCGGAAGATAAACAACCAGCTTGACGGAGCATTCGGAGGAAAGTTCGACGAGGTAATCATCGGAGGAGCTGCGTTCAACCGCGAGGCCGAGGCATTTTTCCGCCGTATAGGCTTCCGCTTCACTGTGGGCTATGGTATGACGGAGTGCGGCCCCATCATTACATACGCCCGCTGGAATCAGACCAAGCTCTACTCCTGCGGCAAGGCGGCTCCGAGGATGCAGGTCATGATAGACTCTACAGACCCTCAGAATGTCCCCGGAGAGATTTTAGTCAAGGGTGACAATGTGTTCCTCGGCTACTACAAGAACGAGGAGGCTACAGCCGAGGTCTTCACGGAAGACGGCTGGTTCCGTACCGGAGACATGGGCGTAATCGACTCCGACGGTTTCCTTTTCATCAAGGGCCGCTGCAAGAGCATGATTCTCGGTCCTTCCGGGCAGAATATCTACCCGGAGGAGATAGAGGGCGAGATTAACAACATGCCCTATGTCATCGAGTCTCTCGTCATCGAGGACAACGGGGGGCTCCGCGCCTTAGTGTACGCCGACTCAGAGCTGGCTGCCGCTGACGGGCTCTCCAAAGAGGAGCTGCTTGCAAAGATTCAGCAGAGCGTCAAGGAAATGAACGCACATCAGCCCAACTACTGCAAGATCGGGGCAGTGGAGCTCTTCCCCGAGGAGTTCGAAAAGACGCCTAAAAAGAGCATCAAGAGATATCTTTATCAACGTACCAAATAACCGATAGAAGAGAATGACTAAACAAGAGCAGTTTGACCGCAGTTACTTAGAAATGGCCAGGGTATGGGCCAAAAATTCCTACTGCACGCGCAGGAAGGTAGGAGCCCTGTTGGTCAAGGACCGTATGATTATCTCGGACGGCTTCAACGGGACTCCCTCCGGTTTCGAGAATATCTGTGAGGATCCCGCCACGGGCAAGACCAAACCATACGTGCTGCATGCGGAGGCCAATGCCATCACTAAAGTGGCGAAGTCCGGCAACAACAGCGAGGGCGCTACCCTCTATGTAACCGACGCTCCCTGTTTAGAGTGCGCCAAGCTTATCATCCAGGCCGGAATCAGGCGGGTGGTATATCTTGTCGAGTACAGTGTACGGGACGGTATCGAACTGCTTCGCAGGGCAGGTATCGAGGTCTGCAAATATGATATACTTTGACAGCCATGCCGTCGCCTGACAGATACAACATACTCAGACTGGTCCTGTGGTCGGTGATTATGGCACTGATCGGGAGCATCATAACTAAGGCCATAGACCATCGTTTCGACCGGAATCCGGCTTTGCGTCCGGGTCATGGCTGGGACAAGCTGGAGCTGGTTCTGCAGCAGATAGAGCAGAACTACGTAGACTCTATCGATTACGACAAGGTGACAGAAGACATCCTGCCGGTGATTCTCGGCGAGCTTGATCCCCATTCGGTCTATCTGCCGCCTAAGAACATGGAGGAGGCCAATGCCGAGCTTGAGGGTAACTTCGACGGCATCGGAGTGACTTTCAACGTGCCGGAGGATACGGCCATCATCATAAGCGTGATAGCCGGAGGCCCCTCTGAACGGGCCGGACTGCTCTCCGGAGACAGGATAATCGCTGTGGACGGACGCAATGTGGCAGGTGTAAAGCTCGACCAGGACTCTCTGGTAGGCATGCTCAAAGGTCTCTCCGGGACAGCCGTGCATTTAGACATCATGCGCGACCGTGAGATGGTGGAGTTCGATGTGATACGGGACAAGATACCTGTCAAGAGTATCGATGTCGCATACATGATAGACGACACCACCGGATACATGAAACTCTCTAAGTTTACCCGGACCAGCTATACGGAATTTTGCGAAGCCGTGCCTTCCATGCTCTCAGCCGGAATGACGAGACTCATCTTTGACTTGCGTGACAACACCGGCGGATATCTGGATCAGGCCCTGCTCCTTTCCAACGAGTTCCTGCCTGCCGGCAGTCTTATCGTCTATATGGAGGGGACCCACCGCCCGCGCCAGAACTTCTTTGCAGACGGAACCGGTCAGTGTCAGAATATCGGACTTTCGGTGCTGGTCAATGAGAACAGTGCCTCGTCTAGCGAGATATTTGCAGGTGCCATGCAGGACAACGACCGCGGCACCATCTACGGCCGTCGCACATACGGCAAAGGCATGGTGCAGGAGCAGATATACTTTACCGACAACTCCGGAATCCGTCTGACTGTAGCCCGTTTTTACACGGCCACAGGCAGATGCATCCAGAAGCCCTATACTCCCGGAGATGAGCTCAGCTACGTCTACGATATATACCAGAGATACGAGCACGGTGAGATGACGGATGCCGACAGTATCGTCCGCAACGATTCGCTCAGATACGTTACGCCGGCCGGCAAGGTGGTCTATGGCGGAGGCGGTATCATACCCGATGTATTCGTACCTATAGATACAGTAGGAGTTACGGACCTGCTGGTGCGTATCAACCGTCAGGCATTGGCGGTCAAGTACTCTTCGGAAGTGGCCGACCGTTACCGTCAGAAACTCCGCGGAGTGAGTACGCTCGAAGAGCTTGACACTCTCCTTGACAGTATGGACCTCGAATCCGGTTTCCTGGCATATCTCTCGCGCAGCGGGGTGACAGTCGATCCACATCAGTGGGAGATATCCGGAGATATCGTTCTTGTGCAGCTGAGGGCTCTGGTAGGCCGTTATTCGCCGCTGGACGACCGTGCTTTCTATCCCATCATAGCAGCTGTCGACAACGTGATAGAAGCCGCATTGGCCGGTTGACCTAATAGAAATTGATGCATGTTTTTTGTAAACGGAAAGTAGAGAAATGGAAAAAATGGACAGAAAGTATTTTTTTAAAGTCATGGTCTTAACCGTCATAGCGGCCATGACAGCAGTATCATGTAAGGATGATGAAGAGGAGGTGAGGGATTATATGGCGGGAGAAGTGACATTTGACTTTCCCTCCTATGGAGTAGTAGGACAGAAGATATCATCCTATGCCACGGGTATTACCACTCCGCCTCTGAGTGACCTGAGATACTTCTGGGTATCACTGGACATGGAGATAAGTGAGACGGATACAGTGGAGGGACAGACTATAGATGTAGTCCTGCCCGATAAGCCGGGAGACTATTCTATCTCGGCCTATGCCCAGTCCATATCCGGAGAGTATTATACAAAATCGACTACGGCCCATGTCCAGGTAATCTATCCTAACCTCGAATCTTTAGGAGGCTGGAGGAGAGGCGAGACCTTCACAGATCCGAGGGACGGAGAGGAATATCATATCAGGACTATCGGAAACCTGCAGTGGTTTACTCAGAATCTCAGATACAGTGGTGGGGAGGACGGTCCGGTGTTAGGAGCATCCTATGACAACGCTGACCTGATTGACCGTATTTTCGGTCGGCTGTACTCCTGGAACGATGCAACAGGCGGTGTCTCCGGCAGCGGTCTCGGCGGAGGCCCTCAGGGAGCCTGCCCGGAAGGCTGGTCAGTACCTACGGCTGAGGACTGGGAAGACCTGGCTCTGGCTGTGGGAGGAGAAGAGGTGGATTTTCTGGATCACTGGGACGGAATAGGAGAGCTGCTGACAGCACCTGTGACGATCAACGGCACGTCCATGTGGCCTTATTCTCCCGATAACCTGCATACCAATATCGTAGGCTGGAACGGATTCCCCACCGGTAACTCGAGGGACAATTACAGCGAGTTCGAGAATATCGCAGTTTACGGCATGTGGTGGTCCTCGGCGGAGATGGAGGGCGGAATGGTTCCCTACCGCTTTATCTATTACAACACCGGAACCTGCGATGCCTACTATACCGACAAGGATACTTACGGTGTCTCGGTAAGGTGCGTGAGACTCGCTGATAACAGTCAAGACAATAATAATTAATCAAAAATAGTGAAAATGAAACGAGGTTATGTAACACTCATCGTCATCGTGGCGGTGGTTCTGGTCCTGTTCTTCTGGATCAAAGGAATGTATAACTCCATGGTGCGCACGGACGAGACCGTCTCCCAGGCATGGGCGCAGGTGGAGAATGTCTATCAGCGCAGGGCCGATCTGGTTCCCAATCTCGTGGCTACGGTCAAGGGCTACGCCGAGCATGAGTCATCGACTCTCGAGGCAGTAGTGGAGGCCAGGGCCAAGGCTACTCAGGCTACCGTCGACCCCTCCACTCTTTCCGAGGAGGAGCTCGCACGCTTCATGAGTGCCCAGAATGAGCTCGGAACCGCCATCGGACGTCTGCTCGTCTCAGTCGAGCGCTATCCCGACCTGAAGGCCAACCAGAACTTCTTAGAGCTCCAGGCCCAGCTTGAAGGTACCGAGAACCGGATTACCGTCGAGCGTCAGAAATTCAACGAGGCGGCCCGCAACTACAACGTGACCATCCGCCGCTTCCCCAACAATATCTTCGCCGGCATGTTCGGCTTCGAGAAGAAGGGTTACTTCGAGGCTTCCGAGGGAGCTGAGCAGGCACCCGTAGTCAGCTTCGAGTGATGACTGCCGGGGATCTGCTCAGGAAGGAGAGCAAGGAAGCCCTGGTAAGGGCCATTCAGACAGCGGAGAAGAATACCTCCGGCGAGATACGCGTACACTTAGAGCAGGTGTGCAAGGGCGATCCCTGCCTGCGGGCGGCCTACGTATTCTCAAAGTTAGGTATGTTCCGGACCAAGGACCGCAACGGAGTGCTCATCTACCTGGCCCTCAAGTCCCACAAGTTCGCCATCATCGGGGACTCGGGAATCAATGAGAAGGTCGGCGCCGGTTTCTGGAACGAGGTCAAGGACGGCATGGCCGCGGATTTCCGCTCGGGGGACTTCACGGGCGGTATGTCGAGGGCGGTGCTGGCGGTGGGAGAGAAGCTCAAGGCCTTCTTCCCATATCAGAAAGACGATGTAAATGAACTTCCTGATGATATTTCCTATGAGGACAATCAGTAGAATATTCAGGTCCATTCCGCTCCTCGCCGCAGCCTTAGTGCTGACGGTGAGCGCTTCTGCGCAGATTCCTCCCAAGCCCTCCGTGCCTATGGCGGTAAATGATTTCGCAGGGGTGTTCTCCCGCTCCGACGCGGAGTATATGAATCGGGTGCTGGTGGATTTCGCCGACTCGACTTCCAACCGTATCGTGGTGGTGACGGTCGATGACCTCGGCGGCATGGAGCCGGCTATGTTTGCATACGGGATAGGGGAGCAGTGGGGCGTAGGCTCGGATAAATTCGACAATGGGGTGGTGGTGCTGGTCAAGCCCAAGACATCCCGCTCCTCCGGTCAGGTCTATATCGCGGTGGGTTACGGTTTAGAAGGGGCGATTCCGGATGCCATAGCCAAACGTATCGTAGAGAATGAGATGATACCCCGTTTCAGGGAGAATGACTATACAGGTGGTGTGGCGGCAGCCCTGAATGTACTGATGCGGCTCGCAGCCGGAGAGATATCATACAAGGAATATGAGGACTCCATCGGCACTGGCGGCTCGATAGCGATGATAGTCTTCGGACTGCTGTTTGTCCTTATAATACTCGGGGCGCTCTTCGGTAACAACGGTCCCAGAAACATAGGCAGCGGCGGCAGCCGTACGTCCTCAGTGGCGGATGCGATATTCTGGTCATCCGTGTTGGGGAGCGGCCGCGGCGGCAGCGGTTTCGGCGGCGGAGGAGGAGGTTTCTCCGGCGGCTTCGGCGGAGGTTTCGGAGGCGGCTCATTCGGAGGCGGCGGAGCCGGCGGTTCTTGGTAGAACGGACTCCTAAGCCTCCTCGACTTTGTCGAACGCCTTGATGATCTTGGTGACGAGTGGATGCCGCACCATGTCCTCCGTCCCGAAATTGATAACGGCAATACCTTTTATATTCCGTACCAGATCGACTCCGCGCATCAGCCCGGAGTCTTTTTTGTTGGGCAGGTCTATCTGGGTGGCGTCACCGGTGACGATGAACTTGGCGTTGCAGCCCATGCGGGTGAGGAACATCTTCAACTGTCCCAAGGAGGTGTTCTGGGCCTCGTCGAGGATGACGAAGGCGCTGTCTAATGTACGGCCCCTCATATAGGCCAGCGGTGCTATCTGGATGATGCCCTCCTCCATGAGTATCTGCAGCTTGCGGGGATGAATCATGTCGTGCAGGGCATCGTAGAGGGGCTGGAGGTAGGGGTCCAGCTTCTCCTTCATGTCGCCGGGCAGGAATCCCAGTCTCTCGCCTGCCTCCACTGCCGGGCGGGTGAGTATCAGTTTCTTTACTTCCTTGTTTTTCAACGCCCTGACAGCCAGCGCAATGGCTGTGTACGTCTTACCTGTGCCTGCCGGGCCGAGGGCGAAGATGAGGTCGTTGCGGTAGTACTCGTCGACCAGACGTCGCTGGTTGCGGGTGCGGGCCTTGACGATGCGCCCCTCGTTGCCGTAAACGATGTTGTAGTAGTCCTCGCTGTGGACCGGCTCCCTTTCCTCTATCTCCCGGGGATAGGACTTGTAGTCTAAAAGACGCTCGAGCTCGCTGTCGTTGAGGAGGCCGCCCCGGCGTACGTTGCTTATGATAGCCTGTATTCTCTGCCTGAGCAGCTCCACTTCCTGATCTTCCCCCTCAAGCCTTATTTCCGAACCCCTCGCAATGATCCTGACGTTGGGGAAAAAATGCCTGAATTTGTCTAAATTTCTGTCATTTACTCCGCAGAGGTCTACGGAACTGATACCTTCGATAGATATTGTCTCTTCTCTCATTTTTCGAACAGTGGTTTTAATCTATTGTATGTGTCCTTCATTTTCTGATAGTTGTGCCTGCTCATAAATTCATCACCCCGGTTTAGGAACTCCCGTACCGGCAGTACTGTGAACTCCTCCTGATATCCTCCTCCCCTTGAACACCATACAGGGATGGCTTCTCCGCCTGCGATGAATGTCCATCCTAAGGCGGTGACGGCGATGTCTATGCGGAACATCAGTCCGAGCTCGGTGTCCTTGCGGCTCATGTTGGACACGAAATTCCCCAAGGAGTAAACCACAGGCAGCTCGACTTCCTGTACGACATGAGGATGGGAGCCGATCACGGCGTCCGCACCGCATCCTATGAGGAATTCAGCCCACTCCCTCTGGCTTTCCGAGGCTTGTGTGCAGTATTCCTCACCCCAGTGCGGGAGGGCTATGATGATGTCGGCTTCTGCCTCGCGTGCTCTCTCGATAGCCTCTCTGACTGAGTGCCTGTCCATCATGTTTACGATGTAGGGCGCGGGAACCCTGACGCCGTTGGTGCCGTAGGTGAAGTTGACAAATGCTATTTTTATGCCTTTGATGACGGTGATGAGGGGATTGTCGTTCATCCAGCTGAGACTGTCACGGTATATGCCCGTTATGGGAACTCCGATTTCCGAGTATTTCTCGAACGAGGAAGCGAGTCCTCTGCGCCCCCGGTCACAGATGTGGTTGTTGGCGCAGAGAAACAGGCCGATTCCGGCTTCAGCAGCTTCTTCTGCGATGGATTCAGGTGCAGAGAAGGAGGGGTATCCGGTGTAGGGAGGTCCGCCAAGACAGAACTCCATATTGGCTACTGTAAGGTCGGCGCTGTCGATGTAGGGCCTTATATGTGTGAAATATGAGCTGTAGTCGTAGGATGAGGCGACAAGGGTGTCCGTACCGGGTATGTGGGCTGACTGCAGCTGCCGGCTGTGCTGCATGACATCCCCCATAAAGAGTATCGACAGAGTGTCGACGACAGTCAACAGAAGGGTGGTGATGGACATCGGCTATTCCTGCAGGAGTTTTATGTTCTGGAAATCCAATCTGACCATGAGCCACTTCCGTAGCTTCTCCATATTCTCGGCCGAGATGGTCTTCTCAGCATTCAGTATGATGATGATCTCCTCTTTACGGCCCAGAGAGTCGGTGCTGATCGTATATCCCCTGGTAAGAGTGACGTCGGAAAGGGACGGGTACTGGGCCATGAGCTCGTTGGTTATCTGCTCGCACGGCAGCTCTTTGGTCTTGTATGTCTGGAGCTCTTTCTCCATGTTGGAGATAATCTCCTCGCGCTTCCGTATCTCCTGGTCGCTGCGCTCGTATATACTCTGTATGGCGAGCCGGTCCGTCATGTCGTTCTGGTCAGTTGCGGCCCTCTGGCTTATGATGATCTGGTCGTCTGTCAGACCGAGCTCGCGTGCGGAGACATAGACAGCATTCAGCTCTTCCTGACTCAGGGTCTCTCCGGCTATGTACAGTTCTATCTTTGGAGGTTTGCTGTGTGTGTAGATGACGTAGTCGTAGATGTAGCTGCGGGATAGCTCTTTATTCTTGGCTATGAATTCTTTAGCTGTCTGATTGAAGTTGTTCTCCTGTATCATGACGATAGCCGAGTAGACGCTTGGGATGATGATGACGACAGTCAGGACTGCGACCCAGCGGCTTACCCTCTTCTTTTTGGCGGGGTCGGTAAATGTCGCCATGGGAAACTTCAGATACTTGACAGTCAGGAATGTGGCTATTGCGATGAAGAGGCTGTTGATGAAAAAGAGGTACATCGCGCCTGCGAAATACTTCAGGCTTCCGGTAGCTAATCCGAATCCGGCTGTACAGAGAGGAGGCATCAGGGCAGTGGCGATGGCTACTCCGGAGATGACGGTGCCTTTGTCCCGGCGGCTAATCTCCACGATACCGGCAAAGCCTCCGAACAGGGCTATCAGTACGTCGTAGATGGTGGGGTTGGTCCTCGCCAGCAGTTCCGTCGGATTCTCTAACTCCAAGGGTGAGATGAGGAAGAACAGGCCCGAGGCGAGGATGCTTATCACGACCATGACTAACAGATTCTTGAAGGAGGTCTTCAGGAAGGATGTGTCGTTGGTCCCGAGTCCGTATCCTATACCGAAAATAGGTCCCATGAGGGGGGATATGAGCATTGCGCCTATGATCACGGGAATGGAGTTGGTGTTTAGACCCACGGACGCCACTACAATGGCAAAGGCGAGGATATATGCGTTGGGCCCCTTGAAATCTATGTTGCTGCGGATGTACTGGGAGGCCTTGTCAGTGTCAATGTGGTCGTTGAGGCTGACAATGTCACCGATATAGGCCTTCAGTCTGCCGAAAAAAGTCTTGAAGTTGTTGTCCATCCGGCTTTTTTTTAATAATTCGGCTGTAAATATACATTTTTTTTGCGCCTGTGTCATTATTTGAGTACTTTTGTTGGATATATTCGAAACGTAAAATTTAAATTTAAAGAAATGAAAGCTTTTAGGTTAATCTCCATTTTGCTGGTCGCTTTAATGACTGTGACCGGCTGTGACTTTTTCCGCTCTATAGTAGGAAAGCCCACCTCCAAGGATCTTGAGAGGATGAAGCAGGAGGCACTGGAACAGTCCCGCAAGCAGAGGGAACTGGATTCCATCAACAGGGCAAAAGCTCTTGAGCTCGAAAAGGCTAAAGCCGCTGCAGAGCAAGCAAATCTGTTGGATGAGAGCGCAGGAAGATTCCATGTGATCATCGGCAGCTTCAAGGTGGACGGCAATGCCGGGAAGATGTGCGCCATGCTTGAGAAAAACGGCTATACTCCCAAGATCATCAAGTTCAACAACGGTTTTGATGTGGTCTCGGCGGCAGCCTACAACGACTACGGTCAGGCACTTAAGACCATGGAGGATATCAAGGAGTTCCAGTTCTGCCCCGAGGATGTATGGGTGTACGACATCAATCAGAAACTTCATGCGACACGTTAAACAACAGTAATAACAGAATAAAATAAGTACAATATGAAGACCACAGCTTTTACCCAGAAGCACATCGCTCTGGGTGCCAAAATGGTTCCTTTCGCCGGATACAACATGCCGGTTGAATATGTAGGTATCAATGAGGAGCACAACACCGTGCGCAACGGTGTCGGAGTGTTCGATGTATCCCACATGGGTGAGTTCTGGGTGAAAGGCCCCAATGCCCTCGCTTTTGTCCAGTATGTGTCTTCCAATGATGCGTCTGTGCTCTATCCCGGCAAGATCCAGTACGACTGCTTCCCCAACGGAAAAGGCGGTATCGTGGATGACTTCCTTACCTACTGCGTAGACGGCCAGACATATCTGCTCGTAGTCAATGCGGCAAATATCGAGAAGGACTGGAACCACCTCTGCGCCATCGCTCCCAAGTTCGGAATCACACCCGGCAAGGAACTCTACAACGCTTCCGATGAGATATGCCAGCTCGCAGTTCAGGGTCCCAAGGCCGTACAGGCCATGCAGAAGCTCTGCGATCAGGACCTGATGGGCATGGAGTACTATACTTTCAAGAAAGTGATGCTCGGCGGAGTAAGCGTCATCTTCTCTATTACCGGTTATACCGGCGCCGGCGGATGTGAGATCTACGCTGCCAACGAGGATGCCGACAAGCTCTGGAATGCCGTATTCGAGGCCGGTGCTGAGTTCGGAATCAAGCCTATCGGACTGGGAGCCCGCGATACTCTCAGACTCGAGATGGGATTCTGCCTCTACGGCAACGATATAGACGACACCACCTCTCCTCTTGAGGCAGGTCTCGGCTGGATTACCAAGTTCAACGATACGAAGGGTGATTTCATCGACAAGGAATACCTCCTTGCCCAGAAGGCGGAGGGCCTCAAGCGTAAGCTCGTGGGATTTGAGCTCATCGACCGCGGAGTTCCCCGTCACGGCTATGAGATCTGCGATGCAGAGGGCAATGAGATAGGTCACGTCACTTCCGGTACCATGTCTCCTTCGATGAATATACCTATCGGTATGGGTTATGTGAAGACTCCTTATTCAAAGGCCGATACAGAGATCTATATCAAAGTCCGCAACAGGCTGTTGAAGGCCAAGGTGGTGAAAGTCCCTTTCTATAAGGCATCCAAATAGTGAAAAGGGTAGCCTCCATCATCGCTCTTATCACTGTCTCCATAGTGCTGAACGCACAGTACTCGGAACATGTCGCATATCTTGCATCTGACTCGCTGAAGGGCCGCCTTGCCGGCTCTTCAGGCGAGAAAGCAGCGGCAGAATATATGTATGACTGTCTGTATGAAGCAGGAGTCACCATGTTGACACCGAGACTCGGACAGGATTTTTCTATTGTCACCGGCGCCGATACGATTCACTCCCTTAACGTGGTGGGAGTCGTTGAAGGTTATGACCCGGTGCTGAAGAATCAATACATAGTGGTGGGTGCGAATCTGGATCATCTCGGCACCAATGTGCTGACAGTGGACGGCCGCCCTGTACGCCAGATATTCCCGGGAGCAAATGACAATGCTTCCGGGATTGCTTCTGTAATAGAGGTCGCCAAAAGAGTGGCCTCATCGTCATTTTTTTTCAGACGTTCTGTCGTCTTTGTGGGCTTCGGGGCAAAGGAGCAGGGAATGGCCGGCTCATGGTATTTTGTCAACCGGGCATTCCAGGATATCGACAGTGTATCTATGATGTTGGAGTTCAGGATGGTGGGCGGATCAGGTCCTGAAAGTCAGTTTTTGTACTATACAGGAGTCCCTAATCCGGAACTGAACCGCATAGTCTACAGTCTGGCAGATGTGGGCGCGTTTTATACCCCATCCATGGGGGAGGGTGTGGTACCGATAGGAGATTATCTGCCTTTTTATGAGAAAAATATACCGGTAATGCTGCTGACTTCCGGAACTGACCGCAATAACAGGACGACAAGGGACAAGGTAGATTTGTTAGATTACCAGACAATGGATTATATTTGTGACTTCGCTTATAACTTCATACGGGAGGCGGCAAATCAGGACCTGATGATAGAGAGACCCCTGAATGTAGAAGAGAGTGACAGCAACGGAGGCGGAACGTATGGAGGGGAAAGGATATACGCTCCTTTTGAAGTGGATGTCGCTCCGGAGTTTTTCAAAGGTGATGCCGGAACATTTCTTACAGAGTGGGTGTACACCTATCTGCGCTACCCTGATATCCCTCTGCGTGAGGGTGTCTCCGGGACAGTGACAGTGGAATTTATAGTGGAGAAGGACGGCAGTGTTACCAATGTCAGGGCTGTCAGTGGCAATGACCAGTATCTGGAAGACGAGGCCGTCAGAGTAGTGTCCGCTTCTCCTAAGTGGAAGCCGGGTCTGCTCGGAGGAGAGAAGGTAAGGGTGAAATACTCTATACCGGTGGAATTTAGATTAAAGAAAAGGAAATAATAGTTAGATAAGATAAAATAGTAGAGAAGAAATGTCGACTGATTACAATTTCTCAGAAATCGAGAAAAAGTGGCAGGAGTTCTGGGCCCAGAACAGAACTTTTCAGGTCACTGAGGATGCAGGCAAACCCAAGTTCTATGTGCTGGATATGTTTCCATATCCCTCTGGTGCGGGACTGCATGTCGGGCATCCGCTCGGATACATAGCAAGTGATATCTACAGCCGTTACAAGAGGCTGAAGGGATACAATGTCCTGCATCCCATGGGCTTTGATGCATTCGGACTGCCGGCGGAGCAGTATGCGGTCCAGACAGGACGGCACCCGGCCGAGACTACAGAAGAGAATATCGCGAGATACAAGAGACAGTTGAACCGCATAGGTTTCTCCTTTGACTGGTCAAGAGAGGTAAGGACCTGTGATCCGAAGTACTACAAATGGACGCAGTGGGCTTTCCTGAAGATGTTCGGCAGCTGGTATGACAATTCCATTCAGAAGGTCCGCCCGATAGAGGAACTGACAGCGCATTTTTCAGAATCCGGTACTGACGGGATTGATGCAGCATGCTCGAGGGTCCTCAGCTTCACCGCCGCAGAGTGGAACGCCATGGATGAGGGCAGGCGTGCCGCAGTCCTGATGAATTACCGTATAGCTTATCTCGGCGAGACGTCTGTCAACTGGTGTCCTCAGTTAGGTACAGTGCTGGCCAACGATGAAGTTAAGGAGGGACTTTCCGTCCGCGGAGGCTATCCCGTGATACAGAAAAAGATGCAGCAGTGGCAGCTCAGAGTGTCCGCATATGCCCAGCGTCTGTTGGATGACCTTGACTCTTTGGAGTGGACTGACTCGCTCAAGGAGATGCAGCGCAACTGGATAGGGCGTTCCGAGGGAGCGGAGATGATATTCAAGGTCTCCAATGGAGAGAATACATACGATATGACCATCTTCACGACCCGGGCGGATACCGTTTTCGGAGTGACATTCATGGTGCTCGCTCCTGAGAGTGAGTGGGTGCCCCGTCTTACTGCACCGGAGATGAAATCCTCTGTGGAGGAGTATCTTGCCTCGGCAGCCAAAAAGACTGAGAGGGAGAGAATCGCGGAGACACGCCAGGTGACAGGAGTATTCACCGGCTCGTACGCAGTCAATCCCATAACCGGAGCTAAAATCCCGGTCTGGATTTCAGAGTACGTGCTTTCCGGCTACGGCACAGGAGCCATCATGGCGGTTCCGGCACATGACAGCAGGGACTACGCATTTGCAAAGCATTTCAACCTCCCTATAGTGCCTCTTATCGAAGGATGCGACGTGTCGCAGGAAAGCTTCGATGCCAAGGAGGGAATCATGTGCAATTCGGGATTCCTCAACGGCATGACAGTAAAAGAGGCTATACCTGCTGCTGTCCGGAAAATACAGGAGCTCGGTATCGGCCGCAAAAAGATCAACTACAGGCTGAGGGACGCCATATTCTCGCGCCAGAGATACTGGGGCGAGCCGTTCCCGATCTATTATAAGGACGGAGTCGCAACTCCGATGGATATGTCCTGTCTGCCGTTGTGCCTGCCTGAGATAGACAGATATCAGCCGACCGAGAGCGGAGAGCCTCCCTTGGCCCGTGCTGCAGGCTGGGAATATCAGGGATGGCCGATAGAGAAAAGTACCATGCCGGGATTCGCAGGCAGCAGTGCGTACTATCTCAGATATATGGATCCCCACAATGACAGCGCTCTGGTAGACCGCGCCAAGGATGAGTACTGGCGTGATGTGGACCTCTATGTCGGAGGTACAGAGCACGCTACGGGTCACCTGATATATTCCCGTTTCTGGAACAAGTTCCTCTACGATCTCGGATATGTGTGCGAGAAAGAGCCTTTCAGGAAATTGGTCAATCAGGGTATGATTCAGGGCCGTTCCAACTTCGTATACCGAATAAAGGGCACCAACACCTTCGTCTCATACGGCCTTAAGGACAAGTACGAGACTACCGAGATACATGTGGATGTCAATATCGTGCACAATGACCGTCTGGATACCGAGGCCTTCAGGAAGTGGATGCCGGATTTCGCTACGGCCGAGTTTATCCTCGAGGATGGAGAGTACATCTGTGGCTGGGCGGTTGAGAAGATGAGCAAGTCTATGTTCAATGTGGTCAATCCTGACAATGTCTGCGACACCTATGGCGCGGATACACTCAGACTTTACGAGATGTTCCTCGGCCCGGTGGAGCAGTCAAAGCCATGGGACACAAAGGGTATCGACGGAGTACACCGCTTCCTGAAAAAGTTCTGGAGGCTGTTCTACGGCAGGGACGGGGCTCTTTTCACAGATACCCCCGCTACAGCTGCGGAACTCAAAGTGCTGCATAACCTCATCCGTAAGGTGTCAGCGGATATCGAGAATTTCTCCATGAACACATCGGTCAGCGCTTTCATGATAGCAGTCAATGAGCTGACCGAGCTCGGATGCACCAGCCGGGAAATACTCGAGCCTATGGTCATCCTGCTCTCTCCTTTTGCACCCCATATCTGCGAGGAGCTCTGGAGCAGGTTGGGACACACTGCTTCTGTGGCAAATGCCGCATTCCCCGAGTATATCGAGAGCTATACAGTGGAGAACACTTTCGAGTATCCCGTGTCTTTCAACGGCAAGACCCGTTTCAAACTCGAGCTGCCTAAGGCCGTGGATCCGGCTGCTGCCGAAGCAGCGGTGCTGGCCTCGCCAAATACTGAAAAGTACCTTGCCGGAAAGCCGGTAAAGAAAATTATAGTAGTTCCCTCGAAGATAATCAATGTGGTATTCTGATATGAACCCGACGTCAAAAAAGATCCTGATAACTCTCAAGGAGTATGCGATCATAACTTTCGGTCTCGCGCTGTACTGCTTCAGCTGGACGGCATTCCTGATTCCAAAAGGTATAGTGGGCGGAGCGATACCGGGTCTCGCGACATTTGTCAACTATGCTACGGGAGGACTTATCCCCGTATCTGTCACTTATCTGTCCATCAATGTGGTCCTGCTCATCCTCGGCTTTCTTATTTTGGGCCGCGGGTTCGGATTCAAGACCATCTACTGCATCCTGCTCAATACTGTCCTGCTGCAGGTTCTGCCTGATCTGATTCCGTGGGTCTCCACTATCGAGGAGAAATTCCTGAACGGACTGATAGGCGGATTCATAGGTGCAATAGGTATAGTGATGATATTCAATCAGGGCGGAAGTACCGGCGGAACAGACATCGTGGCACTCATCCTCGCCAAGTTCAGGGAGATATCTCCCGGACGCGTCTATCTCTTCTGTGACCTGATCATCGTGGGCTCAGTCCTGCTGCTGCCTGGTAAGTCCATATCCGATGTGGTATACGGTTACATGCAGGTGATAGCTTTCTCTCAGGGTGTGGACATGCTCCTGACCGGAAACAAGCAGTCGGTGCAGGTGTTGATATTCTCACAGAGGTATCAGGAGATAGCCGATGCGATAATCACCCAGCTCAAGCGGGGTGTCACGGCATTTGACGGTATAGGCTGGTATACTCAGGAGGCCCATAAGGTCCTCATAGTGATAGCCCGCAAGCACCAGCTCAATGCAGTAAACAAGATAGTAAAGAATATTGACCGTACGGCATTTATGTCGATAACTCCGACAATGAGTGTCTACGGACGCGGTTTTGAAGAAATTAAAGGCGCAGAAAAGATATCATGGAAACGCAAACAAAATCAACTTCAAGGACAAGAAAAGTCCTCTCAGTCGTAAATGACTATCTGATAATCACCCTCGGCCTGCTGTGCTACACCGGGGGCTGGTGTATCTTCGTAATCCCCAACGGTATAGTCGGCGGAGGTGTCTCCGGTATAGGTGCTATAGTACAGTACGCCACCAACGGAGCCATACCCGTCAGCTACACATTCTTCGCAGTCAACTTAGTGCTGCTGATCATCGGCATCAAGACCCTCGGCAAGGCTTTTGGAGCCAAGACCGTCTACGCGGTCTTCGTTGCGTCCCTCCTCTTCCGTATCCTGCCGGAGGTGATACCGCCGGCATTTATTGAGGAGATAGCTGTCGCAAACGGTAAACTGCTGTGCGCCCTCATCGGAGGTGCGATGTCAGGTTTAGGTATCGGAATGGCTTTCAGCAGAGGCGGCAGTACAGCCGGAACAGATGTCATAGCCCTTATCGTCAGCAAGTACCGCAATATTCCTCCCGGACGTATCATCCTGCTCTGTGATATTTTCATTGTGGGCTCATCGATTCTGCTTCCTTCTGACCTCAACTTCGGGGCCAGAATCGCCGGCATAATGTACGGCTATCTGGTAGTGGCTTCGTGCAGCTTCGTGGTGGATCTCTCAGTCGCCGGTAACAAGCAGTCTGTGCAGCTCTTCATCTTCTCGAAGCATTATGCTGAGATAGCGGATATGATATCCGGTTCCATGCACAGGGGTGTGACTGTCCTTGATGCACAGGGATGGTATACCAAGAATGACGAGAAGGTTCTCTTAGTCATGGTCCGCAAGGTAGAAGCCAACTATCTGCTTTCCATGATCAAGCAGATCGACCGTCAGGCGTTTATCTCCATGGGTAGCGTAATGGGAGTATATGGTCTTGGTTTTGATGTGATTAAAGAAAAAAAGAAACTTAAAAAAGTATAAAAACGTGTAATTCTGAGCAGGTTTTTTTAACTTTCTATAAGTAAAAGGTCTCCATCATAACTTTGAGGCAAATTTAACCTCAAAACGATGGAGACCTTTTTAATACTGTCAACTTGCATTTTGCCTTGCGCTGTCTATCTGTCGATAGGGACTTTCGCCGTTCTTAAACAAAGAACCTGCGGAAACATCGGCAGCGAGGCCGTTTCCGGACTGTCAAAGGATATATCCACAGTCCTTTTTCTAATCGCCTGCTGCTATCTTGTAGGATGCGCTCAGGCCTTTTCCGATAATTTTGGAGGAGTGGAAGGAGTAATGGACCGGATGGTCTTCAAGATATATATCATATCTTCCGTCATTCCTTTTCTTATGCTGCGCAGATTTGTGTTCAAGGAACTGTCCTGGATACAGTTCTATCTTCCTGCCGGTATCATGGCTTCTCTCATATTAGTTTCCGACATACTCATTCTCATCGGAGATATCGAGCTTTCGTTCAGGGTATTGTGCCGGGGTGCCGTCACTGTCAATCTGCTCGTTTTCCTTGTCAGTCTCTGCGAGTCTGTCCTCTATGGGCGCAGTTCCGGAAAAGCACGCGGTGATGCGGACAGCATAAGGCAGGAGTGTATAGTCCATATCGTTTTCCTGTCATTATATAATTTTCTTTTTCTCTTCTACTCGTTCGGCCTGCATGCCTTAGTTGATTATTTCATCATGACGGCCGGCTTTGTCGTGATTCATTCTACGATAGCTGTCGCGTGGGCGAAAGGCAGGAGTGTGTCGTCTACTCTATGGAAGATAGCAGGCAGGGGCGGATGGCTCAGGTACGGGAGCTGTAACGGTTATCTTTCCGGAAATCATGGAACCGGCTCTCCGCTCATAGAGGATGCGTCATGTGAAGATGGTCCGAAGGATCAGCCGGACCGAGACGATACAGGGCTCCCGCTGAAAGAGAGGCTGCTCGACTATTTCGAATGCGAGAAACCGTATCTGTCCAAGAACCTGACGATGGAGGAGGTGGCTATGAGGCTGTTTACGAACAAGTCCTATCTTTCCAAGACAATCAATATGGAAATGAACAAGAACTTCAGGGAACTGGTCAACTATTTCAGGGTCAAGGAAGCAGTGCGTATTTTCTCATCGGATATGGATATTTCCATGAATGAGCTTAGGGACAAATGCGGATTCAACAACAATGCATCATTTACCAGTGCCTTCAAACTCAACACCGGCTTTACTCCCGGAGAGTGGTGCCGTGATATGAGAAGCCGGCGTATAAAAGCTATAGAAAAGGATAAGAAGTGTGTATGAATAAGTCTTTAGATATGATTTTTGACCGGATGGACGTTAAGATGAGGGAGGAGAAGCTCTTTCTTGACCCGGATATGACTCTTGCCGGTCTGTCACAGCGTACAGGGACCAACAGAACGTATGCCTCCAATGCTGTATGCTCGCGGTACAGGAATTTCAGGGAGTACCTCAATTCCCTGAGAGTAGAGCATCTGCTTCAGGATATACGTGAGGGTATATGCACAGAGATAGACCAGGCGGACGGGGATGACTTCGCAATGCGTTACGGTTTCCGTTCGCGCAGGAGTTTAGACAGGGTCTTGGTGAGGGAGACCGGATGTACGTACTTGAAGATAGTCCGCAGGCGTGTGGGGCTTAAGAAGCAAGGATGCGGCCGATGAGCTCTTCGAGCAGGTCTGCGTCGGAGGCGTTGCCTCCGGAGTTGCTCTTGCTGCGGTAGTCGCATTCCCGTATCATGGAGATTATCCGCATGGTCCTGCGCAGACTGTAGTTGCTGACTGCTGAGAGGTAGGGGGCCGCGTAGCTGTAGTAGACCCCGGCTTTGGCGGCTGCGTCCTTAGCACTGATTCTGTCGCGGAGCATGAGCGCGTGGATCATCTCTACTTTAGAGAAAAAGAAAAACAGAAAACCGAGTGTCATCTGAAGAGGATACTGCTTTGGAGATTCTCCGAAGAACCAGGCTGTTCTGAAAGCCTTGTCTCCATTTCGGGATGCAAGGGCGGAGGCGAGCTCGGCAGTGTTGAACTCCCTGCTGATGCCGGTGTTCTGTTCAATGTCGCCTGCTGTGATGACTTTCTGCTCTTCCGGAACGGCTTTCAGCAGCTTGTCTGCCTCTACGGAGATCTTGCGGAGGTCGTTGCCTGCGTATTCGGTCAGCAGCATGGCGCCTTGTGGCTCGATTGACTTGCCGATACTGCGGAAGTATGCTTCGATCCAGCGAGGCATGGCTTCCTCACGGATTTTTACGGATTCAAAAACTACACAGGATTTGGACGCTTTCTTGTAGAAAGACGTACGCTTGTCCATATTTTTCCCTGAGAACAGCAGAATCAGTACGGTGGTGGGGGAGATGTGGTCCAAGTAGATGCTGAGTCCTTCCGGCTTTTTCAGAGCCTGTGCCTCCCGGACTACGACTAAAGTCCTTTCCGCCATCATCGGGTATCTTTCGCATACTGAGATGATGTCGTCCACGGATGTGTCCGGACCGTAGAGAATGGTCTGGTTGAAGTCCCTTTCGTGCGGCTGGAGAGCTTTGTCCATGATGAGGGCACACAGTTTCTCCGGGTAGAACGGTTCTTCTCCCATGAGGATGTATACCGGGTGAAACACCCCTGCTTCCACTTCTTTGCGGAGTGCCTCGAACTGTCCTGCTGAATCGATTTTAGCCATAGCTGCAAATTTAGTATTTTATCACTAACTTTGCAGGCTATGGACACGATTTTCGATCCGTTGAGAAAGACAGAAGTGGCCCTTACCCCGGAGGAACGGGTCCGTCAGGGTGTTATTGCATGGCTGCACGGTCAGATGGGGATTCCGCTGGTGATGATGGCCTCGGAATATGCGTTCCGGTACAACGGAAGGCAGTACAGGGCCGATATCGTGGTCTTCGGCAGGGATGCCGCCCCGCTGCTGCTGGTGGAGTGCAAGGCTCCGGGGGTGAGGATTGACAGGGAGGTGATAGAGCAGGGTATACGCTACAACCGTGTCCTTAACGTGAAGTATATGATGTTTACCAACGGTGAGAAAATGTATTTCTGCGAGAGGACCGGAGACGGCCCGGAGTACAGGTTCCTGCCGCAAATACCGGAAATAAAGATTTAAGATGATACTCGACTGTTCAAAACCGATATTCGGAGTCATATCCGAGGAGGCCCGCAGGATGGGGGTCCGCGCCTATGTGATAGGAGGCTATGTACGGGACCAGATTCTGGGACGGCACAGCAAGGATATAGACGTGGTGGTGGATGGGGACGGCCCGGCCCTGGCCCGCAGAGTGGGAGAGAGGACCGGCTCGCACGTGGCCATATTCGCCCGTTTCGGGACGGCGATGATACACTCCTCCGAGGGGGAGGAGGTGGAGTTCGTGGGGGCCCGGAAGGAGTCCTACTCGAGCGATTCGCGCAAGCCCAGCGTGAGCCGCGGAACCCTGAGGGACGACCAGCTCCGCCGCGACTTTACTATCAACGCCCTCTCATTTTCCCTGCAGCCGGAGGACATGGGAACTGTCTACGACCCTTTCAACGGACTGGAGGACCTTCGCAACGGGCTGATCCGCACTCCATTGGACCCTGATGCCACTTTCTCCGACGATCCCCTGAGGATGGTGAGGGCCATACGCTTTGCGACGCAGTTAGGATTTACCATTGTTCCCGAGGCTTTAGAGTCGATACGGCGCAACAGGGGCAGGATGGCCATTCTTTCCCCGGAGCGGGTGAGCGAGGAACTGCATAAGATACTGATGTCGCCGAAGCCTTCGGTGGGATTTGACCTGATGGACAGGACTACTCTGCTGGAACTGATCCTGCCGGTTATAAGTGCTCTGAAGGGGGTGGAGACGCAGGAGGGACGCGGGCACAAGGACAATTACCGTCATACCCTGCAGGTGGTGGACAATATCGTGCCGCATACCGATAATCTGTGGCTGAGGTGGGCCGCCCTGCTGCACGATATCGGCAAGCCGGCGACCAAGCGGTATGAGAAAGGGACCGGATGGACTTTCCACGGACACGAGGTGGTGGGGGCGAAGATGGTCTACGAGGTGTTCAAGTATCTCCGTATGCCGCTGAATGAGAAGATGAAGTATGTGCAGAAGTTAGTGTTTCTGCATCTGAGGCCGATTGCCCTGGTTCAGGAGGAGGTGACGGACTCGGCGGTGCGCCGTCTGCTCTTCGACGCTGGGGATGATATAGATGACCTGATGACTCTCTGCGAGGCGGACATCACTTCGAAGAATGACCGGACGGTGGCCCGGCATATAGCCAATTTCCAGTTAGTTCGGCGCAAGCTGCAGCAGGTCGAGGAGAAGGACCGCATACGCAACTTCCAGCCTCCCGTGACCGGTGAGATGATTATGGAAACCTACGGTATTCCTCCCTGCCGCGAGATAGGTGTCATCAAGGAGTACATAAAGGACGCCATCCTGGACGGCCGTATTTCCAACGACCGTGACGCCGCACTCGCCCTCATGCGTGAAAAAGCCTCTGAACTCGGTTTGAAAGAAATATAAAGCAGTCGAAAAGACCAGGCCCTCCCACCACTGCGTGGCGGGCCCCTCCCTCTAGAGCCGAGGGCGGCTAGTCTTTTCTCGTTGCTTTATATTTCTTTCAGGCTCACTGTGTGACTAATGCAGCGACACACCAATGAGCCGCATGAATTCACTTCTGGTACGCTCGTCCTTGAGGAAACCTCCGGTGAAAGCCGAGGTGGTGGTGATGGAGTTCTGTTTCTGGACTCCGCGGATCTGCATGCACATGTGCGAGGCCTCGATGACCACGCCCACTCCGAGAGGATGCAGGGTGTTCTGGATGCAGTCGCGGATCTGTACGGTCAGTCGCTCCTGTACCTGGAGGCGGCGGGCATAGCACTCGACGACGCGGGCTATCTTGCTGAGCCCGGTGATGTAGCCGTTGGGAATATAGGCGACGTGGGCCTTGCCGTAGAAGGGCAGCAGGTGATGCTCGCACATGGAGTACAGCTCGATGTCCTTGACCACCACCATCTGACGGTAGTCTTCCTTGAACATGGCCGAGCGAAGGATCTCGGCGCCGTCCATGTAGTAGCCCTGGGTGAGGAACTGCATGCTCTTGGCCACCCTCTCCGGAGTCTTGAGCAGTCCCTCGCGCTCAGGATCCTCCCCGAGCAGATGCAAAACCTCTTTATAATGTACTGCAAGCTCCTTTGTGGCCTGCGGATCATATTCCTCGATTTTCTTGAATGCCATTTCGGTAAAATTTTTGAGGCGCAATATTAAGGAAAATGTTGTAGACTGCCAATAAATTATTACTTTAGACGCCGATTTCAAATACAAAGATTATTATGGCGAAAGCGGATGAGATTATCAGACTCGAGGAGATCTACAAGATATACCGGGTCGGAAATCAGGAGGTGAGAGCTTTGGACGGGGTCTCGCTTTCTGTTTTCAAAAACGAGTATGTAGCAATTATGGGCCCTTCGGGCTCGGGCAAGTCCACACTTATGAACATCTTAGGCTGTCTGGACTCTCCCGGCAGCGGTCATTACATCCTCAATGGGGTGGATGTAAGCGAGATGGAGGACGGCGAGCTGGCCGATGTCCGCAACCGCGAGATCGGCTTCGTCTTTCAGTCCTTCAACTTGCTTCCACGGTACAATGCCATAGAGAACGTCGCCCTGCCCATGGTCTATGCCGGAGTGCCGGCCAAGGAGCGCATGGAGAGGGCGGCGGCAGCCTTAGAGAGCGTGGCCCTGTCGGAGCGTATGGACCACAAGCCCAATGAGCTGTCCGGCGGTCAGAAGCAGAGGGTGGCCTTAGCCCGCGCCCTGATCAACAACCCTTCCATCATCCTGGCGGACGAGCCCACCGGCAACCTCGACACCCACACTTCCATCGAGATAATGCGGCTGTTCGACGAGATTCACAGCCGGGGCAATACGGTGATAGTGGTAACTCATGAGGAGGACATAGCGGCTTACGCCCACCGCATCATCCGGCTCAGGGACGGAAAAGTGGAGTCGGACACTGAGAACAAAGACTATACTAAAACATTTAATTGACAACAGCATGAAAATCTACACGAAAACCGGCGACTCCGGTGAGACCTCCCTGGTGGGAGGCAAGAGAGTATCAAAGGCCTCCCTCAGAGTATGCGCCTACGGGGATATGGACGAGCTTATCTCCTATATCGGTCTGCTCCGCTGTGAGATACCGGATAGTGACGCATTTCTGCGCAAAGTGCAGGCTGTGCTTATGACCGGTTCTGCCCATATCGCCTCTGAGGTGGAGAATCCGCGCCTGACGCCGTTTCCTTGTGATGAGATCCGTACCCTTGAGGAGGAGATAGACCGTCTGAGCGCCCTGATGCCTCCCATGAAGTCGTTTGTACTGCCGGCAGGACCTGCCGCTGCCGCTCATTGTCATATCGCCAGATGCGTGTGCCGCCGCAGCGAGCGCTCATGTGTGGCCATAGGCGACCACCGGCCGGACGTGCAGGATGTGATACGGTATCTCAACCGTCTGTCCGACCTGCTTTTCACCCTTGGACGGTATCAGTGCCTCGCACATAACATTCCGGAAGATTTTTGGACCGAGTAGGATTATTTTCACTATATTTGCCGCCCAAAAATAGACAACGAAAACATTTAAAGTACAAGACGCTATGTATTGGACACTTGAATTGGCCTCAAAGCTCGAAGACGCTCCCTGGCCTGCAACCAAAGACGAACTGATCGACTATGCCACCCGTTCCGGTGCACCCCTTGAGGTTATAGAGAACCTCGAAGACTTGGAGGACGACGGGGAAGTATACGAAAGCATAGAGGAAATCTGGCCCGACTATCCCAGCAAGGAGGACTTTTTCTTCAACGAGGACGAGTACTAAGATTCCCTGCGCGACAGGCAATAAGAAATTCAGCGGGACGACCGGAGTTATGCCGGTTGTCCCGCTTGTGTTTTTTGGGTGCCTGCAGGGTCAGCGGGTGAAGTCGGCGGCCGCGGCCATCTTGGCGGCGATGCGGTCGGTTGCGAGGTTGCCGATGCTGCCGGTGTGGGTGTGGCGGAGGGTGCGGTCTGCCTTGAAGGTGCCGGAGCTGACTTCCTGGCCGACGGCTTTGTAGGCATCGCGGAAGGGGGTGCCGGAGAGGACTCTGCGGTTGACCTCCTCGACAGTGAACAGGCAGTCGTAGAGCGGGGAGTCCATGATGTGCGTGTTGACGGTGATGTGCCCGAGCATATAGAGGGTCATGTCTATGCAGCTGTGCAGCAGGCTCAGGGCAGGGAAGAGGATGTCCTTGAGCAGCTGGAAGTCGCGGTGGTAGCCGTGGGGCATGTTGCTGCACAGCATGGCCGTCTGGGTCCAGCAGGACATGATGCGGTTGCAGTTGCCGCGGATGATTTCCCAGACATCGGGATTCTTCTTGTGGGGCATGATGCTGGAACCGGTGGTGAGTTCGGCCGGGAAGGAGATGAATCCGAAATTGGGGCACATGTACAGGCAGCAGTCTGAGGCGAATTTGTTGAGGGTAAGTGCAATGGAACCCATGGCTGCGGCTACTGCCAGTTCTGTCCGTCCGCGGCTCATCTGTGCGGCGACGGAATTATAGCTCATGCTGCCGAAGCCCAGCAGCCTGGTGGTCATCTTCCGGTCGAGGGGAAAGGAACTGCCGTAGCCGGCCGCGGACCCGAGAGGGTTCTGGTCCGCCACCCTGTACGCCCCGTGCAGCATGTACATGTCCTCTGACAGGGCTTCCGCGTAGGCTCCGAACCACAGGCCGAAGGACGAGGGCATGGCAGTCTGTCCGTGGGTATAGCCCGGCAGGAGGACGTCCTTGTGCTTCTCGCTGAGTTCCTGAAGGGTAGAAAACAGATCCAGAACTTGCTGGCGGAAGCGTAGGATCTCATCCTTGAGGAAGAGCTTTATGTCCACCAGCACCTGGTCGTTCCTGGACCGGCCCGAGTGTATCTTCTTCCCGATGTCTCCTATTCTTCGGGTAAGGAGAAGTTCTATCTGTGAGTGAATGTCCTCGACATCGTTCTCCAAGGTGAACCTCCCGGCATCGATGTCCTTTTCAATTTCATCTAATCCGGATGTGAGGGCCGTCAGCTCACCGGCAGTGAGCAGCCCGATGCTCTCTAACATCCTGATGTGGGCCCTTGAACCCTGTACATCGTATTTCGCGAGGCGAAGGTCGAGTACCCTGTCGTCCCCGACTGTGAAATTCTCCACTGCGGCGGCAGCTTCAGCCCCTTTGCTCCAAAGTGTTGCCATAATCTGTGATTTTAAGGAAATGTCTGATAAAGTGTATGTATGTTCTTATTCCGTCCTCTATCTCCCCGACTGTTACGTATTCGTCCCTTCGGTGCGATCTGGAGGAGTCTCCCGGACCCATCTTCACCGCATCGCAGTCAAGCCGGATCCAGTCGGAGGCGGTAGGGGAGACGAATGTCTCTATGCCGAGTTCCGCGGCGCACCACAGCAGGGGGGATCCTGCCTTGGTGGAGGAGGACCTGTTGTGGAGATTCCGCGGGGTCAGACGGCTGAGACATACCCCCTGGAGCATGTCCAGGATAGAAGAGTTGGTGTATTCTCCGTTGGGGCGTATGTCCACGACGAAGGAGCATCTGTCCGGAATGACGTTGTGCGCAGTCCCTGCCTCTATCTGAGTCACATTGACGTGAACCTTCCCCATCAGCGGGGATATCCTGTCGAAACGGAAGTTTCTGATCCGGTTGATGTCGTCTATGGCTGTGTACAGGGCATTGACCCCTTCGTTCCTGGCAGCATGGCCGCTTTCTCCGGAGGCGGTCCCGTCGAGTACCAGAAGGCCGCGCTCTGCAATAGCCGCCTTCATTCCCGTAGGCTCTCCGACTATTGCCCAGTCAGGTGCGCGGAGGGTCAGACCATTTTCGTAGAGCAGTCCCTCCTTCAGAGCGGCACACACCGCTTCCATGCCGCCGGAGCCGGAGCGCTCTTCCTCTGCGCTGAGCACGAGCATGAGGTTGATCGGTAGCCGGAGACTGTAGAAATACCGCATGGCGGCGATCATGGCTACGGCGGAAGCTCCGTCGTCATTGGCGCCTAACCCGGCCACTACTGAGGCAGCTTCCGGACAGGTGCCGGAGATGGACGGCCGGTAAGGGTCGAACGAGTAACCTTCGGCCGGGAGCACTGTGTCTAAATGGGCGCAGAGCATGAGTGTCTTTCTGTCCGGAGAATATCCGGAGTTGACGGATATGATGTTGTTCCTGAGTCGTACATGCATTATGCCTGCCGCGGTCAGAAAATCCGAAACATGCTGGCTGACCTTCTCTTCCTCAAAGGAAGGGGAGGGGATGGCTATCATCTCCCTGAGCAGGCGGACGGCGTCGTTCAAAAGGGTACGGATATCTTCTTTCATAGGCTTAGAGTATGATTTTAGTGCCTTTGCCGCTCAGCAGGCTGCGGGCATGGGTGACTGTGATTTCACTCACTCCGTTCCTGAGGGCCGCGAAGGCGTTGTCCAGTTTGGGTATCATGCCGGCGGCAATCCGGCCCTCGCTTCTGAGGGACCGGTACATCCCGGAGCTTATCTCCGGAATGACGCTGCTGTCATCGTCCTTGTCGTACAGTACGCCGTCCTTCTCGAAACAGTAGGTCAGGGAAATATGTCCGGTCTGGGCCAGAGCAGCGGCAAGGCAGGATGCGACGGTGTCGGCATTGGTGTTGAGCAGCTGTCCGCACCCGTCATGAGTGACGGCGCAGAACACCGGAGTGATTCCGGCCCGCAGCAGCAGTGTCAGGAAGTCCGTATTGATACTTTCCGGGGTTATGTCCCCCACGTACCCGTAGTCGACCGGGACGGGCGCTCTCCTGACAGCCCTGATAAGGTCCGCGTCGGCCCCTGAGACTCCTATGGCGCTGCATCCGAGCCTCTGCAGGCCGGCGACTATGTTCTTGCCGCACCATCCGGCGTAGACCATGACCACGGCTTTGAGGGCCTGCTCATCCGTGACCCGGCGTCCGTCCACCATGACAGGCTGCTGTCCGAGTGCTTTCTGCAGCCGGCTGGCCATCACCCCGCCTCCGTGTACCAGTATTTTCGCTCCGGAGATGGAGGCGAAGTCATAGAGAAACCGCTGCAGCTGCTCCGGGGAGTCGATGATGCTGCCGCCTATTTTCACTATTGTGCAATCCATGGCCGGGGGTTATTTGTCCATATTCAGGAGAATCTCTTTCAGGACTGTCTGCGCCGAGACTATGCGGTTGGCCGCCTCGGGGATGACTATCGAGCGGGGGCTCTCTATCACCTCGTCGGTTACTATCATGTTCCGGCGCACCGGGAGGCAGTGCATGAACCAGGCATTGTCCGTGAGGGCCATCTTGGCGCTGTCTACGGTCCAGCTGCGGTCGGTGGACAGCACCTTGCCGTAATTGTCACCACTGTACGCCGCCCAGTTCTTGGCATAGATGAAATGTGCGCCCTCGAATGCCTTCCGCTGGTCGTACTCTATGACGGCGCCTGCAGTGAAGGCGGGGTCGAGCTCATATCCGCGGGGATGAGTAATGACAAATTCGTATCCGGTCATGCGGATTCCCTCTGCAAATGAGTTGGGAACGGCCTGGGGCAGGGCCTTGGGATGCGGGGCCCAGGTCATTACGATCTTCGGCCGTTCCACCTGCTTGTACTCCTCGATGGTAATCAGGTCGGCGAATGTCTGGAGCGGATGCCTTGTCGCCGCCTCCATGCTTATGACAGGCTTGCCTGAGTATTTGATGAACTGGTTGAGAATGACTTCATTGTAGTCGTCCTCCTTGCTTTCGAAGCGGGCAAATGAGCGCACGCCTATGATGTCGCAGCAGCAGCCCATTACCGGAATCGCCTCTAACAGATGCTCCGGCTTGTCGCCGTCCATGACCACTCCGCGTTCGGTCTCGAGCTTCCAGGCTCCCTGGTTGATGTCTAAGACTATGACGTTCATGCCTAAGTTGAGGGCGGCTTTCTGGGTGCTGAGCCGGGTCCTGAGGCTGGAGTTGAAGAATATCATGAGCAGTGTCCTGTTCCGGCCGAGTTCCTGATCGGCGTAGGGGTGCTCCTTGACGTATTTAGCTTTGGTGCAGGCGGCTTTCAGATCGCCTATTTGCAGGATGGATGTAAATGTCTTCATGGTTTTAATTTTTTTCGGTTGAGGTGAGTCTATGCCAGCTCTTCATGAATCCGGCGGCTGTCTCAAATGAAAGGGTGAGCGGAGGCAGGAGGCGTATGACGTCTGGGCCCGCCGCTCCGGTGAAAATATGCTCCCGCTCTAAGAGCATCTCCCTGAGTCCGGAGTATTGCGGCTTGAGCTGCAGTCCGATCATCAGGCCGCGGCCGCGGTATTGCTCTAAGGCGGGGTCGAGCTGTCCGGAGGGATGAAAGGCTTTCAGGAAATATTCTCCTTTCTTGGCGGCATTCTCCACTAAATGTTCGTTCTCGATGACGTCGAGGACGGCTAAGGCTGCGGTGCAGGCGAGGTGGTTGCCTCCGAAAGTGGTGCCGAGGAGGCCGTATGAGGGCTTTATCTCAGGAGAGATGATGACCCCTCCGATGGGAAATCCGTTTGCCATGCCTTTGGCAGTGGTGACGATGTCCGCGCGGATGCCGGAGAACTGGTGGGCGAAGAACTTGCCGGTGCGGCCGTAGCCGGACTGAACCTCGTCCACAATCAGTACAGCCCCGTATCTGCTGCACATCCGGCGGAGTTCCACGAGAAAAGCGTCATCCGGCATGTGTATTCCGGCCACGCCCTGTATTCCCTCAATGATGACACCGGCATAGGTGCCGCGGGAGAGTTCCCGCTCCACTGCCTCCGTATCGCTGAGGGGAATGTATGTGACCCTCTCCGCGGAGTTGAAGGGAGAGCGCAGCCCGGGGTTGTCGGTGACAGCCGCAGCTCCTGACGTCCTGCCGTGGAAAGAGCCGGAGAAGGCGAGTATCCGGCTTTTCCCGGTATGGAAGGAGGCCAGTTTCAAAGCGTTCTCGTTGGCTTCGGCTCCGGAGTTGCAGAGGAAGAGGGAGTAGTCGTCATAGCCGCTGGCCCGGCCTATCCTGTGCGCCAGTTCCTTCTGAAGGGAATTCTGCACGGCGTTGGAGTAGAAGCCGAGTCTGGCAAGCTGTTCCGAAATCATTCTGATGTAATGCGGGTGACTGTGCCCGATGGATATCACGGCATGGCCTCCGTACATGTCGGTATATTCGTTGCCGTTCTTGTCCCAGAGAGTGGTGTCTATCCCTCTGACGGGCTCGATGTCCCATAGTCTGTATACTTTGAACAGGTCCATATAAATGCTGTTTAAAACGGTGAGGTTAAAATGCCGATGGCTTCAGTCTCAGGCCGCAGTCCTCGGGAAGGGAGAACATAAGGTTCATATTCTGTACGGCCTGCCCGGCAGCCCCTTTCAGCAGATTGTCTATGACTGAGCTGATGTGGATGTATCCGTCGTGCAGCTCTGCGTGCAGCAGGGCCTTGTTGGTGTTGACCACTTCTTTCAGGGATACCGGCTCTGCGGAGTGGAATACGGACGGGGAAGAGGAGTAGTACTCCTCGAACAGTCTTACGTAAGCCTCTTCCGTCATTCCTCCGGCAGCGCGGGTGTAGACGCTGGCGAAGATGCCGCGGGTAAAGTCTCCCCGGAATGGTACGAAGTTGACGGTCGGAATACTGCCCGAGATGCTTCCGATATTTTTCCGGATCTCGGCGAGATGCTGGTGGGAGAAGAGTTTGTAGATGGAGAGGTTGTTGTCCCTGTAACTGAAATGGGTGGTCTCTCCGGGCTTTTTCCCTGCACCGGTGGAACCGGTGACGGCGCTTGCGTGTACTTCGTCCCGGATCAGTCCGTTTGCCGCCAATGGAAGCAGGGCTAACTGGATGGCAGTGGCGAAGCAGCCGGGATTGGCGATGTTTCCCGCACTGCGGATTTCCCCGCGGGCACTCTCCGTGAGGCCGTAGACGAAGTGCCTGCCGGCATAGTCCGCATCGAGCCGGAAATCATTGCCAAGGTCGATGATCCTGCATCCGCTGCCTATGCTGTGGGTGTCGATGAACTCCCGCGAGAGGCCGTGTCCTAAGCAGAGAAAGAGTACGTCCGGATTATTGAGCTCCGTCCCGAAGCACAGGTCGGTATCTCCTATGAGGTCCCTGTGGACTGATGTCACGGGCTTCCCGTCGGCCGAGGTGGTGAGGACTGAGACGACATCCGTCTCGGGATGGTGGAGCAGTATCCTCAGCAGCTCTCCTCCGGTGTAGCCGGTACCTCCTGCTATAGCTGCGCGTATCATGGTCAGTCTGCTGTTTTTATGATATCGGTTCCGTTGACGCTGTAGTAGATTTTCAGCGGGTTGGCGAGCACCTTAGTGAATCCGACCACGTCGGCGCCTGTGTAGGAGCGGTTGATCTCTCCGTAGGTGCCGAACTTAGAGCTCATAAGGTCATGTGCGCTGCTGCATCCGAGTACGGAGAAGCTGTAGGGCCGCAGTCCGACTTCCACCTCTCCGCTTACCTTCTGCTCCATGCTGTCCATCATGGCTTCCATGTCCCTCATGACAGGATCTAAGTACATGGCTTCATGCATCTGCTGTCCGTACCAGCCGGCTATCTGATCCTTCCAGTAGAGCTGTCCCTTTGTGAGCACGTGCTTCTCGAGCAGGTGGTGTGCCTTGATCAGAATGAGAGGGGCTGCGGCCTCGAAAGCCACTCTTCCCTTTATGCCGATGATGGTGTCTCCGACGTGGATGTCCCGTCCGATACCGTAGGGGGCGGCTATAGCGTGCAGCTCCTTGATCAGCTCCACCGGGTCCATCTTCTTGCCGTTCAGGGATACCGGCTCGCCCTTTTCAAAACCGATACGGACGTGTTCGCTGCCGTGCTTTGTCACCTGCACCGGGTAGGCCTCCTCGGGAAGCCATCCGTCAGAGGTGAGGGTCTCCACGCCTCCTACGCTGGTGCCCCACAGACCCTGGTTGATGGAGTATCTGGATTTCTCCCAGGAGTAATCGAAGCCATGTGCGGCAAGATAATCTATCTCTTCCTGACGGGTGAGGGACTTCTCGCGTATGGGGGCGATAATCCTGATATCGGGAGACAGGATTTCGAAGACGATGTCGAAGCGGACCTGGTCGTTCCCGGCTCCGGTGCTGCCGTGCGCTACGCTGCCTGCACCTGTCCTGCGTACATGCCTGTACACCTCGAGGGCCTGGAAAACTCTCTCGGAACTGACGGAAAGGGGGTAGGTGGCGTTTTTGAGGATATTGCCGAATATAAGATACTTAAGCCCTTTTTCGTAGTAGGTGTGCGAGGCGTCTACAGTTACGTGGGATGCGGCTCCCAATGCTATGGCCCTGGCCTCGATAGCCTTGACCTCGCTGTCGGAAAATCCGCCTGTATTGACCGTGATGGTATGGACCTCGAGTCCCTTTTCGTTTTTGAGATACGGGACACAGAAGGAAGTGTCCAGTCCGCCGCTGAATGCGAGTACTACTTTGTTGTTCATGATGCTGATTGTTTTTTCGTTTTATGAATGTTTTTTATTGTCCTTATGCGGATGTGTTCGAACGGGTCGTAGAGCAGGCCGGTGCACAGGCACATACGGAAACCGTTCTTTTCCAGGATAGGGTAGTTTCTGCAGCCCCGGCAGCCTTTCCAGAACTCCGGATCGCCGGTGAGTTCGGAGAAGGGTACGGGTCGGAATCCCATCTCGTAGTTGATCTTCATCACAGCGGATCCTGTGGTGATGCTGAATATCCTGGCGAAGGGGAACAGCTCGCGGGAGAGCAGGAAGACCTTCTTCTTAATCCTTTTGGCCAGTCCGATTCCCCTGAACTCGTGGGCGACAATGAGGCCGGAATTGGCTACGTACCTCTTGCCTTCCCACGACTCAATGTAGGAGAATCCGGCGAACCTTCCGTCTTCGGTGACGGCTATTACGGCTTTCCCGGCCTGCATTTTTCCGAGGATATATTCGGGAGTTCTCTTTGCGATGCCAGTACCTCTCTCCTGTGCGGAGATGTACATCTCATCGCAGATCTCCTGCGTGAAACGGTAGTGGCTGCTGTCAGCCACCATGACGTCAATTCTCATTTTTCAATAATAGGTGTTTGGAGTAAATAAATACACGAAGCCCCTAATGGCAAGACAAACCGCGATTGTCGATTGCAATCAGAAAACCTCGCTGTGTCAGAGGAAGTATGGGAGGGGGTCCGGAAGCCGTTACCCTCCTAAATTCGGACGAGAGCACAGGTGGACTCAGCATGGTGCCGGATGCGCCTTGCAGAGAAATTGAATGCTGTTATGTCACCTGTATAAGTCATTATTGAGCGCAAATATATTGTTTTTTTCCAAAACCGCGCAACAGTATGACTCTGTTTTTAATGAAAAAAATAGTCCGGCCGCTTTAGAAGAGGCTTGCGATATTCGATACGAATAGCTTGACGGCGATGGCAAGGAGAATGATTCCGAAGAACTTGCGGAGGATGTATACTCCGCCCTTACCGAGTATTCTTTCGGCTAAGTTGAGGTACTTGAGAACGAAATATACTATCACCATATTGAGCAGTATCGCAGTGATGATGTTCTCCACATGGTATTCGGCTCTGAGGGAGAGGACAGTGGTGAGTGCTCCCGCTCCGGCTATCAAGGGGAAGATGATGGGCACTATGGTGGCGGAGCCGCCCGGGCCGTTGTATTTGAAAATCTCTATGTCAAGAACCATCTCGCAGGCCAGAATGAGGATGATAATCGAACCGGCCACGGCGAAGGACTGGATATCTACTCCGAAGAGGGACAGGATGGCATCTCCGAGGAAGAGAAACAGCAGGAAGATGATGAATGAGAAGATGGCTGCCTTGCCCGGCTCTACCTTCAGGCCTTTTTCTTTCAGTCCTATTATGACGGGTGTGGAACCGGTGATGTCTATTACGGCAAACAGTACCATGAAGGCGCTGAGAATCTCTTTGAAGCTGAAATTTAAATCCATATAGTTGATAAATGATGCACTAAATCAGTGCAAAAGTAAGAAAAATAGCATGATTTGGAAAATAATTCCTATATTTGGCTCCGTAACATAATTCAAATAACAAACATGAAAGAACTTATTGAAAAGATCAATGCGGAAATCGCAGCTTTCCAGAAAGACGCAGAAGCTCAGCTTGAAAAAGGAAACAAGGCAGCCGGTACACGTGCTCGTAAGGCTTCCCTTGAACTGACAAAACTTCTGAAGGAATTCAGAAAGGCGTCAATCGAGAGCGCGAAGTAGTCGTCAATCCGCATTCAGCTTAGTTACAGGGCGGCCCCATCCGGGCCGCTTTTTATTTATAGCTCCGAGGTGTTGATGATGATGCCGGTGTAGTTTTCGGCACTCCACAGCCAGATAAGGTCTCCGTCCTTTCTGGAGCATTCGAGATGGCTCATGCTTGAGACCAGTTCTCCCGGACTTCTATAGTCGATGGATGTGGTGATATGCACGCCGGCACTCTGGGGCAGGGCGTCTAAAATGACATTGAGACAGGTGTCCTGTCCGTCTGTCTGAATTCTGTACTGCATGCGGCCCGGGTTGGCGGCCCGCTGGTGTGACTGTGGATTGAATTTAAAGAGAGCCTCTCCGTTGCGGTAGATACCTTCTGTACTCTCCCGGAGGAACATCTCTTTTTCCAAGGAGTCTATCATGATGACATCTTCCCTGCAGGCTGTGCAGGCAAGTAGTGCTGTCAGTACCGAGAGTGTCAGTATGGGGCGGAGTCTATTCATCGTCAGGATCTTTAATGATGGCGTCTGTTACGGTAATGGTTTTGATTACGGTCTCGGTACTTTTGTCCGAGGCGTATTCTATGACGGCTTTGACTGTGTATTCTCCGGGTTGCCGGAATACGTATCTGTCGCTCAGTGCACGGGTGCCGTTGATGTACCATATTGTGGAGTTGACATTCTCCGCAATATTGTTTACAACCAGATCGATGGTGTCGTTTGTGAAGTAGTTGATCCTCTTTGAGTATATGTAGGGATAGGGGGAGGTGAGGGGCATGGTGCTGAATCTTACAGCGACGGTGTCTCCGTTGCCGCGCTCTCCTATGTGGTACATCAGGCAGAAGTATTCTGTCCTTGGGGTCAGATGCTCGAAAGTGTATCTTGTCGCCACTGCAGTATCTCTGTACGGTTTCTTGTCAAAGCTTGTTTCTCCCCAAATAATGCCCCAGCGGTAGGTGCCGTAACGGCCGGCTTTCCATGTGGCGACTGCCCTGTTCTGATAGGCATCCACCTCTAATCCGACTGGAGTCAGAAGGACTTCGGAACTGTCTTCCACGAGATCAAATGTCACTGTCCCCGAGTTGACGGATATGTTGGTCAGTTTCACCCCGGCGGGTGTGCCGTCCCAGGCGATGAAGGCCGGATCACCGGATGCTGAGAGTTCTGTGATACCGGCCTGGCCGGGGAAGAATATCTGGCTGATATGCTCGGCCTTGCTGTAGGCCTCAATCAGGTCGGCGCATTCGTGAGAGGCACTGGCGTTGACTAAGTTCGTCGTCCAGCGGGTAGCGGCTGATATTCCGTCAGCGATGTTGGAGGACTTGTCCACATGGTATACAGCCATGCCGTAGCCGTCTATGTATGCGTCCCATCCGGAGTTGTCCCTGTTCTCTATCAGGAAATACTCACCGTTGTTGGATGTGGGGATGCGTATGATGTCTCCGCTTGAGCCGATGGGGGAAAGAGAGACTGTGGTGCCTGTCCCGACATTGATATAATTGGCTGAGCCGGCCAGCTCTCGGTCTATGGCGCAGAAGTTCGGAGGTGTGCGCCCGGAGTTGTTGAAATTACCCTCATCCATAACAGACAGCCTGCCCCAAAGACACTGGCTCATGCCTCCGCTGCCGTAGTCGGTGTCGTACAGGTCTACGAGTCCGAGGAAATGGCCGAACTCGTGGCAGAATGTCCCTATGCCGGATGTCAGAGTGCTGCTGGATTCTCCCAAGTCGCTGCCTGCCAGCTCTGATGCGCAGGCAAACATGCCTATTCTCGTGCCGTCGCAGGTAATGCCTTCGGAGGAAATATTGTTGACCTGTGGCCAGATGGTGTTGTCGTCTCCGCTCTCAGCCTCGTTGTATCCGGCAAAGTAGAAGAAGATGAAGTCAGCCTGCCCGTCTCCATCGTTGTCGTAGTCCTTGAAATTGACAGAGGGATCTACTGACTTGCAGGCCTCGGAGACCATTCTGTTCAGGTTGGCGTCATAGGTTATGACGGAAGGCGTGCTGATGTCGTTCGTTCCATAGTACGTATAGGACTGGCTGAGCGTGACCGGATCCGTGACATCGAAGGTGAAAGTCCATCCCGGCATGTTGTCTTCAAAATAATCCTTTGCAGAACCCGTACCTCCCCGCTCGGAATATCCCGGTGTATTCAGCATGCTGAAGAAATGATCTTTCGGTGAGGGAACGGAGAACTTTAAGTCAGAGAATTCTACGGGGATGACCAGAACCCTGACTGTCTTGGATGCAGCCGGACTCAGCGTCATGATACCGCCTGCGGCGCTGAGCCTGCTCAGGCTTTTTGACCTGAAAGCAGATGCAGCCGCTCTCATATTCTCTTCGGTACGTCCTATGCTGTTGATCGATATGGAGGACGGGGATATGGAGGATGAGGCTTTAGTCTTGGACATCTCTATCCCGGAGGGACTGTATGAGGCATAATAGAAGAAACCGTCCTTTCCTTTGGCCACTGTTCTCCCATCCGCTGTCATGGTGTAGCGGAAGTGCTCGTCTCCCCTGATGATGAGGGTGAGGGTGCTGCCGTCAGGCTGTCTGACAATGACAGGGCGCGGATACGCTTTCACTGCCAAGGCAGTGTTGATGGAGGCTATAAGTAAAATTATGACGCAGATTGAACGCATTTTTTCTAAATTTGCCCGCTGAGTTTATTGCAAATGTATGAAAAGATTTAGAATATCGGGACTGATACTTCTGCTATTTGTGTCTGTTTATGTTTCAGCCGCGGCTCCGGATACAGATTCGCTCATCAATGAAAAGGGTAAGTTTGACCACTGGCGGGTATACGAACTGGAGGAGTCCGGCATCATAGGAGGCAATATTAAGACTATTTACAAGCTCTCCGAGGGTGATACCCTCCGGGGTCAGGAACCCTGTCCTGTCCGTCAGGAGGATGTCTTCGCGCCATGTAACATCATGGCCAATGTAGTAGGTATCATAAAGGGCAGCAACTCGGTTTTCCCCGAACCCCGCGGCGACGGCTACTGCGCCCGTCTTTCGGTGATAATGGAGAAAGTGAGGGTGCTCGGGATGATCAATATGGAAGTGCTGGTTCAGGGGACCATCCTCTCAGGATATTTCCATGAGCCCATTCGCGACACAAAGGGCGCTTATTCCAAATTGGACTGCGGCATCCCTTTTACGGAACGCCCTTCGGCTGTACAGTACGACTATAAGGCGGAGGTCGGTCATCCGGTCATCCGTGCCACCGGTTTCTCGCCTAAGAAGGAAATGGAGGGAGAGGACTTTCCTTTCATTGCAGTGTTCCTTCAGCACAGGGAGGAGGATGAGAATGGCAGGGTCACGGCTTCGAGAGTGGGTACGGCTTACAAGAAATTCAGTGAGAATCAGAAAGAATGGAAGAACGGTGAGACGATACCTGTACGCTATGGGGATATAAGCGCCGAAGCGGATTTCATCCCCGAGATGGATCTTAAGAACGGAGATATCATCTACTACTGCCGCAACAGTAAAGGCAAGATAGTGCCCATTGAGGAAAATCTCTGGGCTTCTCCGGATGAAGAGCCCACTCATGTTATAATCTGGATATCCTCTTCAAACGGAGAGGCGTTCTACGGCGGGCTCGGCAACACGTTCTGGGTTGACAATTTCAAGTTTATCTATTGACAACATGCTCCGTGCGGTAGGATATATAGCCCTGTCGCTGGCGCTTTTTCTTCTGTTTCCGCCGAGGACAGAGGCGCAGGTCTATGACTCGGCGTATATGGCGAAGGTGCGGGATACCGTGGAGAGATATTACCGCCTGCATCCCCGTCAGAAAGCGGACAAGGAAGAACGCTCTTTCAGGGCGGTGCCTTTGTATGGAGTGATGTATACCGAGGAGACAAAGTTTACGGCAATGGGCGGATTTATGGGTGTTTACCGCACATCCCAAGACTCCATTGTCCCCATGTCATCTGTAGGTGCGGTAGCGATGATATCCACCAATCTTTCCGGAGGGGGAGCGGTGACAGGCTCGTGGTATGCCCCTTTCGGCCGTTTCAAGATAGAGTACTCTGCCCGTTTCGTACACAGTCCCCGCCGTTTCTGGGGAACAGGCTTTGAGGCGGCCTCGGATCCCTCGGGTGCCGGCAGTCTGACGGCGAGGAGAGTGAGAGGGCGTGCGGATTTTCTCTACCGTCATGCCGGGACACTGCTGGCAGGAGCATTTGCCGGATATGAGTTCTATCATGCTGTGGAAATCTCTGCTCCTTCCGCTGCGGGGATGACTCCTGTGCGTACGCATTACCTGACAGCGGGAGTGAGGATAGACGTGGATACCAGAAACGATGTGACGTCTCCGTCACGCGGGGTGTTTCTGAATGTGGAACAGAGTCTCAATATACCTGCGGGCGGTGCCGGAGGTCTGTTCGGAAGGACAGAAGTGACGGCGGATTTCTTCTGCCCGCTGTGGAAGGGTGGGGTGATGGCCGTGGATGTCTACGGCAATATCAGTACGTCGGGTGCTCCGTGGACGATGTGGCCCGAGGCCGGGGGAGACGTACGTCTGCGCGGGTATTATCAGGGCCGCTACAGGGACCGGAATCTGCTTGCCGCTCAGGTAGAACTCAGACAGAAGGTGTACCGCGGGCACGGAGTGGCTGTATGGGGCGGTGCCGGATGGGTGTTTCCCTCGTTTGGGGGATTCGACATAAAAAATACCCTGCCCACGTACGGGGCAGGGTACCGTTTTTCGTTCTTGGGCATCGTACTGAGGCTCGATGTCGGTTTTGGCCTACCGGGTCAGTACGCTGTCATCGCCGGTCTCAGTCATTCTTTTTGATGTCGGCAATCATGCTCGGGTGAATCATGTTCTTAGGGTTCAGAATCACGTCAAGCTGTTTTTTGGTCAGCAGGTTGCGCTCTAAGACAAGGTCGTATACGCTCTTTCCTGACTCGAGGGCCTCCTTCGCGATCTCAGTGCAGTTGGAGTAGCCGATGTAGGGCTTGAGAGCTGTGACGATACCGATGCTGTGCTTAACCTGCTCCTCGCAGTGCTTCTTGTTGGCCTGGATGCCCTCGATGCACTCTATGCGCAGGGTGTCGAATGCGCGTGTCATCCAGGTTGCGGACTCTACGAGCGACTCTACCATGACGGGTTCCATCACGTTGAGCTCAAGCTGTGCGGCCTCGGATGCCATAGTGACGGCAAAGTCGTTTCCGATGACCTTGAAGCAGATCTGATTGACCACTTCTGGAATGACGGGGTTGACCTTTCCGGGCATGATGGACGAGCCGGGCTGTTTGGGAGGCAGCTTGATCTCCTCGATACCTGTGCGGGGACCGGAGGACATCAGGCGCAGGTCGTTGCATATCTTCGAGAGACGGATGGCGATGGACTTCAGGGCCGAGGAGTATGCCACCAGGCAGGATGTGTCATGGGTGGCCTCGATCAGGTTCCTCGAGAGCTTGATGTCTAAGCCGGAAATCTCGCGGAGGTACTCCGTGCAGTACTTGGCGTAGTTGGGCTCGGCGGTGATGCCGGTACCGATGGCTGTGGCTCCCATGTTGGTGTAGAGGAACTCGTCGGCGGCTTTCTGGAGGCGTGCGGACTCATGTCTCATGGCGTCGGCAAATGCTCCGAAGGACTGGCCGAGAGTCATGGGCACTGCATCCTGAAGCTGGGTACGGCCCATCTTGATGATGTTGGCGAACTCCTTCTTCTTGTCGTCAAAGGCCTTGATCAGGTCCTTGAGGGCTGCCTGTACCTTTACGTTGATGTAGTAGAGTCCGAGATGCATGGCGCTGGGATAGGCGTCGTTGGTGGACTGGGCCATGTTGATGTGGTCGTTGGGGTGGCAGTACTGATACTCGCCGCGCTGGTGACCCATGAGCTCGAGGGCGCGGTTGGCGATGACCTCATTGGCATTCATGTTCATGCTGGTGCCGGCGCCGCCCTGCATCATGTCGATGGGGAAGTATTCAAGATGCTTTCCGTCGATGAGTTCCTGGCATGCCTCCACTACGGCATCCTTGACCTGGTCTGTGACGAGGCCGAGCTTGTGGTTGGCCTTGATGGCGGCCATCTTGACGATACCGAATGCCTTGATGAACTCAGGGTAGTCGCAGAGATGGTAGTTGCTGATATTGAAGTTCTCAATACACCTGAGGGTCTGGATTCCGAAGAGGGCCTCTACGGGAACTTCCTTGTAGCCTAAAAGATCATGTTCAGTGCGGGTCTTGCCCGAAACAGGAAATTTGTACTGTATCATGTTTATAAGTTTAAAATTTATAAAAAGAATTTGTCTACTTTGTCCACGGCGTCCGGATTGGCGAAGACTACCACCTGGTCGTACGGCCGGATGGTACTCTCGCTGTCGGCGATAAAGCTCTCGTTACCCCTGACGAAGCCTCCGATGATGGCTTCTTCGGGGAAGCCCAAGTCCTTGAGCTTGCCTGTGGTTATCTTGCTGTTGGTATTTACTATGAATTCGAGGACCACTGCGTCGGTTCCGTTGAGAACCTTGATAGAGCGGACCTTGTTGGAGAGTGTAAAGCGGAAGATCTTGCCGGCAGTGATAAGCTTTTTATTGATGACTGAGTCCACGCCCATCTCCTCCGCCAGCTTGATGTACTCAAAATTCTCCACCTCCGCTATGACTTTGGGAATACCCATCCTTTTGGCCACTACGCATGAAAGGATATTTGTCTCCGAGCTGCTGGTGACAGCTACGAATGCCTCCATGTCCCGGATGCCCTCCTGAATAAGAAGGTCCGAGTTGCGTCCGTCGCCGTTGATGACCAGTGTCTTGTCGAGTGTTTCGGAAAGATGTCCGCATTTCTCCGGTTTCAGTTCTATGAGCCGGATATTCTCTGCCTGCTTCTCCATGGACCGGGCCACCATCTCGCCGATGCGTCCGCCTCCGATGATCATCAGATTGCGGATGGCCACCTTGGACTTGCCTGAAAGCGACAGAGCCTGCTCCATACCTTCTTTTTTGGATACGAGATAGACCACATCCCCTAATTTGAATCTGGTCGCGCTTTTGGGAATGATGGTCTTACTGTCCCTGGATATGGCCACGCATCGGAACATGTTCTGGGTCCTTTCACGGAGCTCAGCTACTGTCCTGTCCACCATGGGAGAACACTCCTCGAGCTTGTAGACGATGAGCTGAAGCTTCCCGTGGGAGTAACTCATGAACTCCGATGCGGTATTCTGCTTCAGTAAGTTGACTATCTCGGTCGCGGCTATCTTCTCCGGGTAGAAAAGAGAGTCGATACCGAGGTCTGTGAAGAGTATGCGGTTGTCATTTTTCTGATACTCCTCGTTGTTGATTCGGGCCGTAACTTTCTTGGCCCCGAGCTTTTTAGCCAAGGCCGCAGATACAATATTGACATCCTGGAGGGTGTCGGGATTGACTGCTATGAACAGGTCGGCCTCACGTGTGCCGGCCTTGACGAGAGTGTCGATGGATGTGGGATGACCCTCCACCGTCACTATGTCGGACTCGCTGCTCAGCTTGTCGAGGTTCTCTTCATCCGGGCTTATGACAGTGATTTCATGGTATTCCATGCTCAGCATCTTGGCCAGATGGCTTCCTATCTCTCCTGCTCCGGCTATTACGATCTTCATAAAAGTGCTTCCAGTCAGTCTCTGTTCCTTCTCGCTCTTACTAAGTTCCGGATAAAGTCAACGCTCCGGTAGAGGAAATTGAAAGAAGGACTGTGCGAGGCGATAGCCCTGCAGCCCATGTCCAAAAGATTTGAGGGAGAGATGAATTCCCACACACAGCGCAGCTTGTACATCACCATTATCTCCTGATGGTCGATGCGCGATGACAGGAGCCTGCGGTGGTACTGCAGCTCCTGAAGGTTCCGTATGCTGCGGTAGTCGGATGTCCTATTTTCGTTTTCCATTCTTTCTGTCATCAAAAAACATTTTTAAGAACATTCTGAGCGGGCTGTTGATGAGGAATCTGTCCTTGAAAAGGCACAGTACCAGTATGGTGAGCGCAAAAAGTCCTGCGGTGATGAGAAGTCCCGCCGTCCTGTTGCCGACGAGTACGGTGAACCAGGAGGCGAGCGCGGCCGCTACTATGCCGAGGACCACGCCGACGAGAATAAACAGCAGGAAGAAGAAAATAATCCTGCTGAATATCTTGGCGAGGTTCTCAGCCAGAGCTAACTTTATCTCATCAATACGCAGGTCTACGTAGCACTTGATGGAGGAAAAGAGATCTCCGAGCGGATTGCTGTTGTTCGGGTTCTGGCTGTCCATCACGGGGTCTTATTCGGAAATAATCTCTTCAGCTGCCTTGGCTTTGGCGGAAGTATAGGCGTCTGCGGCTGCCTTGGCGCGGGTTTCGAGGCTGTTGATTTTGTCTTTCAGACCCTGATACTCCTTGTCAAAAGTATCTTTGATCTTCTTGCGGGTCTCTTCTCCGGACTCGGGGGCGAAGAGAATGGCGACGGCGGCTCCTACGAGCATTCCGCCGAGGAATGTGAATAAATTGTCCGTTTTCATATCTTTAGTGTTTTGAATAAATACAAAGTTACAAATTAATTCTATATTTGTCCCCGATTTGCGAAAAAGAATTAGAAAAAGGATGAAAGGCTGTAAAAAAACTATATGCGTTCTGACCCTTTGCCTTGCGGCTCTCGCGGCAGTCTCCTGCAGGATAGGCGTAGAGGACGGCCCTGATATGAAGATAGGCAGTACGCTGCTTGTGTATATGGCGGCTGACAACAACCTCGCTTCCAATGCGCGGGCGGATATCGAGGAGATGATGAAGGGGGACGTTCCATATTATTTCAACGAAGGTGAGGGAGATGTCCTTCTCGTGTATGCCGATATAAGCGGTGAGGCTCCCCGGCTGATACGTATCAGCAAAGACAGTTACGGTGCAGTCAATCAGGAGGTGCTGATGGAGTATGAGGAACAGAACTCTTTGAGTGATACTGTGATGCGCTCTGTCCTCTCTTATGCTGCGGAACTTTTTCCTTCTGAAAACAACGGTCTGGTGCTGTGGTCCCACGGTACTGGCTGGCTGCCGGAAGGGTATTACAGCAAGCCTTACTCTGTCTCTGCCGGAGGGCAGGCAGTGCCCGTGCAGGTGATGGAAGATCCGTATGCTGCCTTTGTGAAGAGTTTCGGAAGCAGTCCTGACGGGGAGATGGATATAAAAGATCTGGCGGAGGCTCTGCCACTGCGCTACTCCTATATAGTGATGGACGCATGTCTGATGGGCGGTGTGGAAGTGGCCTACGAACTGAAGGACAGATGCAGATATTTTGTTGGGTCGGCTGCTGAGATACTGGCGCAGGGTTTTCCCTATGACAAGGTCTTGGGATGCCTGTTGGACGGAAGTCTGGATTCTCTCAAGATGGCCTGTCGTCATTTTTATGACAGCTATGCCGATCAGGGCGCCACAATATCTGTGGTGGATACCTATGCCCTGAATTCCTTAGCAGAGGCCTGCGTCGACATTTTCCTCTCTACGAGACCGGCTGTCTCTTCCTTGAATATGTCTATGCTCCAGAGATATTACAGACTCAATAAACACTGGTTCTACGACCTGGAGGACTTTGTGTGCAATCTGTCACCGTCAGAGGAGATGCTCGACAGGTTCCGGAGCGCCATGGCCCGGACTGTCGTGTACAGGCTCGCTACGGAGAATTTCATTATTGGCGCGACTAATTGCTTCCCTATAAAAACATTTTCGGGACTGAGCACCTATGTGCCCAATCCCGAAAATTCAGTCTTGGAAGAGTATTACAAGACCCTCGCCTGGAACAGGGCGGTGATGCTGGTCGAGTAATACACTGGCATTACTTCTTCTCTCCGAAGAATCTCTTGTACAGACCCTCAAAGGCCTGGCCGTGACGCGCCTCGTCCTTGCACATCTCGTGCACGGTGTCGTGGATGGCGTCGAGGTTGAGCTGCTTAGCCTTGGTGGCGATGCGCTTCTTGTCGGCGCAGGCGTCGGCCTCGGCGTGCATTCTCTTCTCGAGGTTGGTCTTGGTGTCCCATACCACCTCTCCGAGAAGCTCTGCGAACTTAGCTGCGTGGTCTGCCTCCTCGTAGGCGATACGGCGGTAAGCCTCGGCAATCTCGGGATATCCCTCCCTGTCGGCCTGGCGGCTCATTGCGATGTACATACCTACTTCAGAGCATTCGCCTGCGAAGTGTGTCTGCAGGCCTTCCCATATTTCCTGGTCGCAGCCTTTAGCCACTCCGAGGGTGTGACCGTCGGCCCATGAAATCTCATTGGCGTCTTCCTTAATCTCTACAAACTTGCTTGCGGGGGCTTTGCAGAGGGGGCATTTCTCAGGAGGGTTGTCTCCTGTGTGCACATAACCGCATACGGTGCATCTCCATTTCTTTTCCATAAAATGTGATACTAAATGTTGTTAATTCGTCCGTGCAAGATACAAATTTTTTGCCAAAAATGAAAATTTGGCTACTTTTGCAGCCCCTAAAAGCCATGAGGCTTTTGGTGCAATGGGGTCCGGAAAGCCCGGACTGAGTAACACATTTTAAACCAATATCATGAAACACATTACATTACACGGCACAGCAAGGACTAAGGGCCGCAAGTCGCTCACCAAGAGCATCCGCAGAGAGGGTCAGGTACCCTGCAATCTCTACGGCAACGGAATCGAGAACGTTCTCTTCTCAGTAGACTCAAGGGACCTCAAGGCTCTTACCCACACCCCCAACAGCTACATCGTGGACCTCGACATCGACGACAAGAACTATCTCGCCATCCTGCACGAGCTTCAGTTCCACCCTGTTACTGACAACACCATCCACGCTGACTTCTTAGCCATCTCGGCTGACAAGCCCGTGACCATCAACGTGCCTCTGAACATCTTCGGTAACTGCGCCGGAGTGAAGGCCGGCGGTAAGCTCCTCATCGAGGCCCGCAAGCTCA
>ENA-OOXJ01000122-OOXJ01000122.1-human-gut-metagenome-genome-assembly--contig:-NODE-122-length-71529-cov-11.679744_pt1 | contig 71529 bp, 55 predicted proteins | sample MGYA00241587_ERZ501343 | MGnify/ENA primary metagenome ERZ501343 (study PRJEB25962, sample SAMEA2042918) | human gut metagenome | biome: human gut; feature: human-associated habitat; material: faeces... | reverse complement strand
AATCAAGGGTGGTCAAAATAGCCGATATGGCTGGTCAAATTATCCGAAATACTCATTTACGTTTTTATCATTTTGGTGATATTGATTGGGGCGGAATTAATATTTATTTAGATATTATTGCTAAAACTGGAATTAAATTTATCACCTATAAAATGGACATTGAAACTTTGAAAGAATATCAAGGTTACGCAAAAAGTCTAACTGAGAAGGATAAGGAAAATTTAATTTCTTTAATAAAGAATACTAAAGATGAAGAAATGCTTAAATTGGTTGATTTCATGCTTTCGAATGATATTAAATTAGAACAAGAAGCAATTGATTAAAAAATCAAAGTAAATTATAAGGTGTAAAATAAATTGTAATTATGAATTTAGTGTCCTTCCTTTATCCATTATTTTTAACTTTATTAATTGAAACGCCAATTTTTTTCGAATTAGGCAAAAAGAAAAATATAGTGGTGTTTCTCTCATTAATTACCTTAAACGTAATTTCAAACTTACTTTTTAATTATCTTTATATTTTATTAGATTATTCTTTTGTATTTTTGATTTTAGGTGAATTTATTGTTACGTTTATTGAAGGAGCAGTTCTTTATTTAATTTTTAACTTTAAAAAGTGCTTTTTAACCATCTTAGCTAACTTTTTATCTTTTATAGTTGGAAATTTATTAAATACATACTTAATAAAAACTACTGATTCACTTCTTATAGCGACTTTAATATTTGAAACAGCTTTCTTAATTTACTTCGTTATTGAAGTGGTTATACAAATGAAGAAATTTATAAAAAGAAAGAGCTAGACTTCTAGCTCAATTTTTTTATTTAATTTTCCTTGTTTTAACAATAAGTCTTATTAAGAAGATAATAAAAACGATTAATGAAATACCTATAAAGACTAATCCGCCAAGAATTCCAAATAGGGCAAGAGTAAGACCAAAACCATATGAATCATTTTCAATTGTAAATAGATAGTTTAATGAATAGTTATTAATATTTTCATAATTCCCAGGAAATTGTACTGTTTCGTTATAGTTACCGGTATCATCATCGAATCTAGAAGTATCAAACCATGTTTCGCCATAAACATAACTATCAAGAGAAGGATCATAGAAATAGAATAGTACAGTGTAAAGTGCGAAATTATCTAAATCTACAAATTTAAAATCTATGTCTACTGTCGTCATATTTGTTTCAGCATCGTAAGATAGAAAAGAATAACTAAAGTTAGAAATGAATGATTCTGGTTGAGAATAATCATAGCAATAGTGCATAACAATCAATTCATCAGACTCGAGAACCTCTTGAACTTGATATTCATCTAGTTCTAGAGAAATTTTTGCTGATTTGTATGGTGGTATAAAATAACCATAAAAGCTATACCTATTTCCTGAAATAAAATTATTATCGGAATCTGAAATTTCAAGGTCGCGTAAAAAATAATCAGAGTTATTATCACATTCAAAAGTTAAGATATTATTTTCTACAGTAAAATCTTGAACAACTTGTTCATATGTTGTTGTATAAAGTTGATCTGGAGCAGGAGAATTAGCCATTAATAAAGGTAAAAGTATTGGCAAAATTAATAAGGCTTTTTTCTTTTTCATAAAATAATTATAACATTTAAAGTTAAAAGAAGTAGATATAAACAAAAAAAGGATTAGGATAATTTTGGTATGAATTATGCAAAAATTAAATCGTAAATTGAAAAATAACCTTGCAAAAATTAAATATTTTACAGATTTTGTTTTAAAAGTCAATTTTTATTAAGTTAAAGTTATATGATAAAATTATTATTAAAGGAAACAATTTTTTATGAGTAAAGACATGTTAAAAGAATTAGAATTCAATGATTATTCTTTTGTTAATCGTTTGCTACCTAGAATTAAGCGGGAACAATTTGAAAATAAAGTTAATGGTAAAAATGGATTTTTAATACTTGATTCCAATAATAATTCAGTAGGTTTTATTTTATATGTTGTACTTTGGGAAAAGCTACCTTTTATTGAACACTTGATTATTGGTGAAGCTTTTCGTAACAAAGGATATGGAACAAAAGCTCTTTTAAGTTTTGAAAAACGTATGAAAGAAATGGATTATAAAATGGTTTTACTCTCTACTCAAGTTGATGAAAGAGCACAATTTTTATATCGTCGTTTAGGCTATGTGGATAATGGTGCTTTGTTTTTAGAAAATACTCCTTTTGATCAACCAGCTGAATTATTTTTAAAGAAGAAAATATAATGAATCCACGTTTTTTAATATTAGTTGACTCTTTCAAAGATTCTATTTCATCAAATGAAATAGGTAAATTATTGCAGAAACTTATACCAAATTCTGATTATTATCCTATTTCTGATGGAGGTGAAGGCTTTTTAGATACGATTAAATATATAAAAAAGTGCGATGAAATAAAGTTAAAAACATATTCACCATCATTTAAAGAGATAGAAATTACTGCTTTAATTGATGAAGAGAAGAATGCATATTTAGAGTCTAGTCAAATTATTGGCTATAAATATAAGGCTGATGGAAATATATTAAATAGAAGTTCTTTCGGAATTGGCGAAGCATTAAAAAAGCTTAACCAGTTTGATATTAAAAATTTATATCTTGGATTAGGTGGAACATCAACTTCTGATGTAGGAGTTGGAGCACTCTTTTCTTTAGGAGCTAAATTTTTCTTGAGTAATCATGAAGAAATTAATAATCCATCAATTTATGATGTGTTAAAAGTGGAGAGTATAGATATATCTAAATTAAGCAGACTTAACTTCAATATTTTTGTTGTTAACGATGTCACAAATCCATTAATAGGTAAAAATGGAGCAAATTATGTTTTTGCCGAGCAAAAAGGAGCTAGTAAACAAGATATTAAACTTCTTGAAACATGCTTTAAAAGATTTAAAAACAAAATTCAAGATTATTGTGTCGACCTTGAAAATGAAATTGGGGATGGCTCAGCTGGTGGTTTAGGTTTTACCTTTAGGCACTTATTAAACGCTAAATATCTTCAAGGAATTGAATTTATTCTTTCATTAATTAATATTGAGAAGATCAAAGCTAATTATGATTTTGTGATTACTGGAGAAGGTAAGTTTGACAAACAATCCATAAATGGAAAGGTAGTTGCTGGAATTTATAAATTTGTTGAAAAAGAAAAGGTGATTATCGTCACTGGACAAAATAATACAAAAATTAAAAATCACATTTATTCAATTGTTCCTAAATATACATGTGATATTAATGAATCTATTAATAATCCTCGAAAATATTTAAGTCTTATAGCTTCTGATATAAATAAAGATTTTTCTTCATTGAAAAGAATAAATCATAGTTTTCCGGCTTTTTATGACGCAAATAGTGAAATATTAATTTTAGGTTCATTTCCAAGTGTTCAATCAAGAATCGATGGTTTTTATTATATGCATAAAGGCAATCGCTTTTACAAAATTCTTTCTAAAGTCTTTGAAGAAGAAATAGGTAGTTCAATTGATGAGAAAAAAGAATTTTTAACAAAACACCATATTGCTTTATACGATGTTATTGATGAATGTCTTATTAATAGGTCAAGTGATAGCACAATAACAAACGTTATACCAACAGATTTAAATAAACTAATTTCTAAAAGCAAAATAAGAAAAATTTTAGTTAATGGTAAGACGGCGCAAAAATACTTTATACAATATTTTTCAAATATTAATTTACCTGTATTTTTCCTTCCATCAACCTCCGCTAGAAATGCTCACTTTAATTTAAACAAATTAACCGAAGAATATAAAAAAGCTTTAGATTAATCTAAAAACAGTGCAAATTACAACTATTTTATCTTATTTTTTAGTTTAATACTTTAAAACTCAATTATTATTTAAATGCTTTTTGATACATAAAGAATTCAAAATTATGTAGACTAAAAGAAGAAAAAGGAGTGTTGATGGATGAAATATATCATTGTTGGTGGCGTAGCAGGCGGAGCCTCTTTTGCTTGTAGATTAAGACGTTTAGATGAATTTGCTGAGATTAAAATTTATGAAAAAACGAAATTTGTTTCATATGCAAATTGTGGCTTACCTTATTACATATCTGGTGTTATCCAAAATAAAGAATCATTAACATTACAAACTCCTCAAAGTTTAAAAGCTAGATTCAATATTGATGTTTTTGTTTCTCATGAAGTTATTCAAATAGATAAAGATAATAAACGAGTTTTAATTAAAGATTTAAATAATGGTACTCAATTTTACGAAAACTATGATAAGTTAATACTTTCTCCAGGAAGTGAAGCTATTAAATTAACAAATAATACTGAAAGAATTTTTGAACTTAAAACAGTAGAAGATAGTTATAGAATTAAGGAATTTGTTATTAAAAAAGAACCTAAAAAAGCCATTATTATAGGAGGCGGATTTATTGGTTTAGAAATAGCTGAAAATCTTAAGGAAAGTAATATAGATGTTATTATCATTGAAGGTAAAAACCATGTATTAGCTAATTTAGATCCTGAAATGGCTTCTTTTGTTCATCACGAATTAAGAAGAAATGACATAAATTTAGTTTTGAACAAAATGGTTAAAGAAATTAAGGAAGATGATAATCATGTTTATGTTAAATACGACAATGTAACTCTTAAATGTGACTTTTTAATTCAAGCGGTTGGTGTTAGGCCAAATTCTAACTTAGCAAAAAATGCTAACTTAGATTTGGACATTAGAGGAACATTTAAAACTGACGATTGCCTTTTAACGAGTGAAAAAGATATTTATGCTATTGGTGATGCTATAGCTTTATATTCCTTTTTTGATGATACAAAAGTTAATATTGCTTTAGCAGGACTTGCAAATAAAGAAGGAAGAGAACTAGCAAGTCAATTTGTGTTAAAGAAAAAGAGCGACATTAAACCTTTAGGAACTTCAATTTTAAAAATCTTTTCTTTAGCAGCCGCTTCAACTGGTTTAAATGAAGAACAGCTTAAGCAAAAAAAGATTAATTATGAAAAGATATATCTTTGCCCAGCAAACCATGCAAGTTATTATCCAAATGCCTCAACTTTAAATATAAAAGTACTTTTTGATAAAGATAATTATCAAATTTTAGGCGCTCAAATTGTTGGAGAATGCGGCGTAGATAAAAGAATTGATGTTATTGCTCTAGCTATACAAGCCAAACTTCCAATTTATGAGTTAACGAAAGCTGAGTTAAGCTATGCGCCTCCATTTGGCTCAGCAAAAGATCCAATAAACATGATTGGCTATATTGCCGAAAATTTAAAAAATAAACTAGTTGAGCAATTTCATATAGAAGATATTGAGTCATTAAAGAAAGATAAAAATAATTTATTTATTGATGTTAGAAGTGAAGAAGAATATCAAAGTGGACATATTGATGGTGCAATTAATATTCCACTTGATGAATTAAGGAATCATTTAAATGAAATCAATAAAAATAAAACCTTTTGTATAAATTGTCAAAGCGCTTTAAGAAGTTATATAGCTTGTAGAATTTTATCTCAATATGGTTTTAAGTGTAAGCATTTAAGTGGTGGTTATCGTATTTATAGTGATTACATGAATGATTTAAAGCTAATAAGGGAAGGAAAGTAATTTTGTAATTAGCACATTTCTTTTAATTATTTTACTTATTGATATTATTTACTTATGAGTATTTTTATCACGTTTTTAGGTTTAATTATTCCTTTTATCGGGACCACACTTGGTTCGTCTTTAATTTATCTTTTTAAAAATAGGGGTATCGGAGTTAATTTAAACAAAATTTTTAATGGATTTGCTGCAGGAGTAATGTTTGCTGCATCAGTTTTTGGCTTAATTATGCCGGCTTTAGATTATAACACTGATTATATGCCTACAATTTTTGTAGTAATTATTGCATTTATTTTAGGTGTTTTGTTACTACTAGCCATCGATCATTTGATACCTCATATTCATAGTCAAGAACATTATGAAGAAGGCATTAAAACTCAAAAACTTAATCGTAAGCAAAAAATGTTTTTAGCTGTTTTAATTCATAATATTCCGGAAGGTTTATCGGTTGGCGTAATCTTTGGTGTTGCACTTGCTAATTTAAATGGTTCTCAAGATGTTTGGCTTGCTTTATCTTCGGCCATGATGTTAAGTGTTGGTATTGCTATACAAAACGTTCCTGAAGGAGCGATAGTTTCTTTACCATTTAAAGACGAAACACATTCTACAAATAAGGCATTCTTATATGGTGTTTTTAGCGGAGCAGTAGAACCAATATTTGCCATTATTGGCCTACTTTTGGCATATTTTATTGAGCCATTAATGCCATGGGCGTTAGCCTTAGCAGCTGGATGTATGATTTATGTAACAATTGAAGATTTAATCCCAACAGCTGTTAGTGGAGAGGGCAAAAATCACTATGGAATTATAGCCTTTGTATTTGGCTTTTTATTAATGATGGCATTAGATGTTTTGCTAGGTTAATTATGGAAAATGAGCAATATACTTTCATAAAAGGCAAAACGGATGATGCACCTTTAATTGTAATTCCTTCATTTAAAGATAACAGTTTAAATTTAAAGAAAGAGATTGAGAAATTAACTGATAAGAATTTCTCTTTATTGACAATTTATGTTTCTGATTGGAATAACGATCTTTCTCCATATGAGGCGCCTTCAATATTTAAAGGCACTAGTGATTTTAAAGGCAACGCTGATTCATTTTTAGACTATGTTTTAAACCTCATTAAGAAAGTTATTTTAGAAGAAAACGTTAATCCAATTTATAAGGCTTTGACTGGCTATTCGATGGCTGGTCTTTTTGCTGTTTATACACTTTTTAAGACAAATGAGTTTTTAAAAGTTGGTTCTGTATCTGGAAGTTTGTGGTATCCTCTTTTTATTAAATTTGTGGAAAATAATATAGTTTTGCAAGGTATTTCTACATTTTACATGTCTTTAGGTGATAAAGAAAAGAAGACAAGTAATAAAATAATGTCTCAAGTTGAAACTAATTCATTAATTATTTTTGAAAGAATTAAACCACAATTTAATAACTCTAAATTTGAGTTTAATCCTGGAAATCATTTTAAAGATGAAGATTTAAGAATTGCTAAATGCATCGCTTATTTATTAAATAACTGATATGCACTGATAAAGTGCTTACCAAAATTACTCGTTTTTATATAATAAAACTATGAGAAAAAATCTTGGAGAAAAGTTAAAAGAAGCAAGAGAAAATGCTAATTTGTCTCAACAAGATGTTGCTGATAAATTAAACGTTTCTCGTCAAACCATTTCTAAATATGAGCTTAATATTAATGAGCCAGATTTTGAAACAATAAAAGAACTTTCCTATCTTTACAAAGTTGATATTAATTATCTACTTGGAATGGATGAAAAAACATATTCCTTTATTGCTAAGAATACAATTAACAAAATATTTACTTACATAAATATTATTATTGTTTTTATTGCTATAATCGGCTCAGCCATAATTATTTTCAAGTTTTTACCTGAAACGGTTGCTCTTCATTATAATTTTGAAGGTGAAGTTGATAGATATGGCTCTAAATATGAATTACTTTTACTAAATTTAATACTAATTATCTTAATGATTTTCTGGGTATTTATTTATATTTTAGTTAAACGAGCTGTCGAAGAAGAGAACATTACTCAAGTAACGCGAAATATAATTAAATTAACAATTCAAATTGTCTTCTTTATATGCTTTATAGCCTTTTCCGTAATTGATTTTTATTATATTTTTAAAGTTTCAATTATTCACGATGTCGGCAGTGCAGTTTCGGTAGTATTTATTTTTTTATCGTTGCTAGAAATGAGTGCTGGAATATTATCTAATCCTTTATTTAATAAATTCAATCACTTTATTGGCTATCGCAGTAAATATGCTTTGTCTAATAACGAAGCCTGGAAAAAGTTAAATCACTGTTCATCAATTTCTTTATTTGTCTTTTCATTAATTTCTTTAATAATTTCTATAATATTTTCGTCTATTTATTTGGTTTTACTTTGTTTACTTTTTGTAATTTCAATAGTACCTCCAATAATTTATGAAATTTATTTAAAAAAAACGAAAACAAAATAAAGGCATAATTTTTTAACTTAACAATTTTTACAATTTAGGTGATAACATAACAATTTTGTAGTGGTAAAATAAAGGTAATTAGAAATGTAAAAACCATTCCTAAAAACAGTTTTTCAGATAGTAATAATGGAGGTTAAAAAAAATTACATGGAAAAACAATATAAAATAGGAACTGATGAGCAACAAGCTTATTTAAAAGACTATAATATAGTTCCTAAAGGTTGTGCGTTTTTAGAACCAGGTGTCGTAGCAAAAGATGCTAAAGAATTTGTTGCCTTTAACATCGCTAAATCTTTCTACCAAGTCTATCCTGAAGTATTTAATTTGCCTTATATTGCTAAAAAGGTTGGATTAACAACCGAAGAAGTCGGTAAAAGAATTAAAAGAATGTATGATGAAAAACTATTTATGTTAGTTTCAAATTCATATGTTGGAATAATGGGATTTGGACTTTATTATTGGATAGTTAAGTTAAAGAAAGATACTACTAAAGAAGAAAGAGAAGAATTAACGAAGTGGTTCCAAGAAAATGATCAAATTTGTACCGGTTATATGATGGAAGAAGGTGGAGATTTTGATTATTTTAATGGCAATCATATGAGAAATTTAGATAATCTCATTTATGGCGTCCTCGATAAATTCAGAACAAATAGATGTGTTGAATACGTTCATATTCTTCCAATTAGAAGATTAGTTCGTGAATCTCACGTCAATATGTTTGATTGCAAAGAAGACTATCGTCATTATTTCTGGAGCGACGAACAATTAAAGAATGTTTTAAAGATGCAAAAGAAGATGGATAAATATGATTTTGCAATCATTGATGCAATAAACAATTGTGAAAGTGTCGGAGATATGTTTGATTATGACGTATTAGCAAAACTTTCTGGCTTAGATGCTAAAGAAATGAAAACCGATATCATGAAGATTGTTGATGGGCAAAAGACCATAATTCCAATGATTTATTTTAACTATGCTAGTCTTGGCTTAAAATTACATTTCTTTGTCGTATCACTTTTCCAAAATACTCCAACATATAGAGTTGAACAAATTTGTGATGAGCTAGCAAAAGATCCTTCATTTGAAAACATCTTTGATTGCTGTGACGGGCATCATAATTTTGTCTTATCAGCTTATGAAGGAATTACCGACATAGATAAAATTAGAGAAAAAATACTTAGCTATGGCGAGGTTATTGAAGTATTAGAGGCGAATTCTCCACGTCAATTTAGAAGGTGGACATGTCGTTTAGATGATAAAAATGGTTTCTATGAGGAATGCATTTTTACCGATGATGTTTTACTTGATAGAAGTAAAGAATAGGGGGTAAAGAGTATGAAGATCGTAGAAGCAAGAGATTACGTTGTTAATAATTTAAAATATGCTTTAGACCCAAAATCCATTGCCGTTGTTGGTGCAAGTAGATATCCAACTAAGGTTGGCTATAAAGTTGTTTACGAGCTTATGAAATGGGGATTTAAAGGCAAGATATATCCTGTTAATCCTAGAGCTGACCAAATTTTAGGCTTAAAGTGCTACCATACTTTAAAAGAAATTAATCAAAGTGTTGATCTAGTATTTGTTGCGGTTCCTGCTCACCTTGTTACTCAAATCGTCAATGATGCAATTGCAATTAAAGCAAAAGTTTTAGTTGTTGCAACCAGTGCTTTTAAAGAAATTGGTAGACAAAAACTACAAGATGATATTGTTAATACTTGTAGAAAAGCTAAACTGCCATTTATTGGACCAAATCTTGTTGGCTTAGGTTCGCCATATCATCATTTTAACTGTGGATTTATCCCTTATTTACCAGTCGAAGGACCAATCGCGATGATTTCTCAATCTGGGGCAAATCTTTTAGCGGCCTTAGGTACTAGCCAAGCTGACCATTTTGGAATGTCTTTCTTTGTAGGTCTAGGTAATAAAGCTGATGTAGATTTTTCAGAATTTATTGAATATGCTGGTCAAGACGAAAACACAAAATGTTTAGCTATTTATATTGAAGGTCTTGATTCTCCAGAAGCTTTCATTTCAAGTTGTAAGAAGGTGGATAAACCAATTGTCGTAATTAAAGTAGGAGGCAGTAAGATTGGTGTTAAAGCGGCTTTTGCTCATACTGCTAGTGAAAACCCAAATGGTGATGAGTATTATGATAAAGTTATAAAAGATGCTGGAGCAATTAGAGTTCAAACTTGGCAAGAATTCCTTGATGTATCTTTAGCACTTGGCTATATGCCTCCACTAAAAGGTGATAATGTCGTAATGATTACAAATGGTGGCGGAGCAGGTTTATTAAGTTGTGATCATTTTGAAAGACTTGGAATGCCTCTTCACGAATTAAAAGATATTTCACCAATGCTTGCTCAAAGAATTAGAGCTTATATGCCAATGTTTGGTTCGCCATTAAATCCTGTTGATATTTCTGGTACAGCAACCGTTATTCAATATAAGGGCGCTTTCCAACAAGCTTTGAGAGATCCAAATGTTCATGGAGTATTAGGAGCAATTTGTCCAACGGCTGTTACTGATGTTATAGGCGTAGCCAAGGCTGCCATTGAGGTTTATGAATCAACAAAAGAATTAAGCAAACCATTTATCATGATTTGCCAAGGTGGTGAAGAGTGTCATGAAGCTATTAAATTATTAAGAGAACATGATATTCCTGCTTATCCAACAGCAGAACAAGCCGTTAATGCCATGGTCGCTTTATATAAATACGGTAAAAGTAAAAAGTAAACAAAACTTTTAATAATTTATCGCTATAAGGCACTATCAAAGAGGTAGTGCCTTATTTAATAATTTTCAATTTATCGTTAATAGCAATTGTTAATATTAAAGCAACTTGAATTGGAATCATTAAAAAGAATAAAGGCCAAATATTATATTCGATAAACTGGATATAACAGGCAGTTACAAGCGTCCAGAAAAATAAGCTTCTAACTATAAAAGTATATAATTTTTGTTTCCAAACTTTTGTAAATAGTAACATGACAATAGTGGTGGCAGGAATTGCCCAAATGAATATTTGCCAATAGTTAATTTCTGAAAAAGTATATAAATAAACATAGATAATAACTGCAAGTATCCAAACAAAGGAACAATATAAAAGTTCAATAAGTGAATTGTTAATAATGACTCTTTTATTGAGGTGATTTATATATTTTATCTTCTCATCAAAGGATTGCTCACTAACTAAAAAGTCTAAAGTGACATTATAAAATTCACAAAGTTGATAAAGTGTTTGAATATCTGGGAGTGTATCTCCATTTTCCCATTTACTTATAGCTTTATCGCTATAACCAAACTGCTCAGCAAGCTCAGTCTGAGTAATTTTTTTATTTTTCCTTAGATTTGCAAGGTTTTTTGCAATAATCTGTTTTATATCTTTGTTTTCTTGCATAAAAATATGATAAATAATACTTAAAAAAATGTCAATTCTCTTAAAAAGAGAGCTCGAGATTAAACTCTCTTTAAAATTCTTTCACCTTATCGTGCTTTATTTTTGACTTATTGTTTAAATAAATAAGGCTAAAAAGCCAAGTCTGATTAAATTAATATGAATTCAAACAACGTTTTTAAAAAACCAACCAAGAGAACAGTGGTTACTTGTGCTGGATTGATTATTGCAATTTCAGTAGGCATTCTTGCCGGATTTTTTCTTGCTTTTGAATTATCTCCAAAAGGTGTTGACTATTCAGGGCTAGACGAAGATGGGTATTCGGATGATCCACAAAAGTTATACGAAAGTTATCTTTCTAACCCAAAAGATCCGATGGAATATTCGCCTAACGATTTAGCTAATATCTCTATATATAAATATTCATTAAATAAATATACAACTAGCACAGTTACATCAGCCGCTAAATCATTGGGTGTTACTCAAACAACTCATGCAAAAAGCATTAAAAACGATACTGAATTTTTTAATGAAAGCATTTCTGAATCTGCTTTTGTCAAAGTTGCTAAGAGATTCTATCAATCTAATGATGTAGTTGATATTTATGATGGAAGTATTGCAAGCGACTCTAATGGAATTAGTGGTGAATATAAAGAAAAAGAGGAATTTACAGTAGAACAATATGAAGAAACTTGGGGAAAGAATTTATCTCAACCTGTTATCTATATAATTTCATCTAAAACAACCTTAGAGACTTCGTCCATTACGACGAGTGATAATGGTTATACAATTTCTTTAGACTTGGACCCATTAACAAGTGTTATTCGCTATTCTAAACAAATGATTCAAATGTCTAGTTTAGCTAATGCTCCTGAATTTACTAAAGTTCATGTTGAGTTTGGAGTAGACAAGGATTTAAATCTTTTGGAAATGAACGTGAGCGAAGCTTATTATGTCTGGGTTGTTGGAAAAAACTTCACAGAAGCGACATTAAATGAAAAATATACTATCTTAGATAGTGCACCTGAAATACCTACTATAGATGAGAAAGTTTACTTTTAAGAGAGGGAAAGAACTATGAAACCTATTTTTAAACAGATTATTTTATGGTCTAGTACACTTGTATTGACTACTGGTATTGCCTTTGCATCATTCTTTGATTATTCAAGTTTAAATAAAAATCAAGGAAACAATGGTGGAAATGGCAATAACAATGGTGGAGGACAAATTGAGAATCCATTATCGCCTTCACAAAAATTGCTTAACAGCCTTGTTAGCCTTGATGAAGCAACGATTGACGGCGGTATTGAAGTTACTTTTGATAACAACACTGTTGATGTTAATGTCGATGGCAAATTAGGTCTTGATACTGCGAATATCGAAAACACTCGTTTTGAAGGTAATGTAGATGTTCAATTTAACGGAATCAATTTTAAAGGTGCCATGAATTATTACGATGGCAAGATTTTCTTTGATTATGAAAATTCCAAACTTTTCTTAGAAACTGATTCCTTATTAGACTTTGTCAAAATGATCCCAAATTATGGCGTTGATGTTGCTTTACCTGAAGAATTAACTAGCCTTGACATTAATAAAATTATGACCGATTTAGGTTCTATGGAACCAGAAAAAGTCCCAGGAGGTTATTTTTTCAAATTATCTTTAAGTGACCAAATTGATTTATTGTTTAAAAGCGATGAAAACTACAACTTTATCGGTGTTAAAACAAATAAATTCTATTTTAAAGATACTTATATTTATTTAGATTTTGATGTAAATCAAGAATTAGATGCTCCATTAACCTTTACTGAGCCTGATATTCTTGAATATGATGATTTTGCTCCAACTTTTGAATTAATAAACGTTTTACATAATACTTTTGCTAAAACAAATAATACATTAAATTTGAATGTTGCAATCTCTAATTTAGGTAATCCATATTTAACATTTAATGGAGATATTTCTTATGATACAGATTTATCAAGATTATCTTTTGATGGTAAGGTCATTGAAGAAAATCATGATGATAGAACTCATAGTTTTAAATTAGGTATGCAAGATGAAAACTTACTTGTTAACTACAATGCGCTTAAGTTTAAGGTTGAAAATCAAAGCATAACTGCATTATTGAATTATGTTTTATCTAAAGTTGATGATTCAATTTTAACTGATTCTTTAGGTAGTTTAAGCGGCGTTCTTCAAGACACGGATATATTAGGTATTTTAGATAACTTAAGTACTATTAATAATGTTATTAAGAATATTGAAGTAAGCGAAAATTCATTTATTGTTACTCTTAATTTAGATGTTTTAGGTATTGCAGCAGGCGATATAAAAATTATTTTGAATTTTGATACTCAAACTTTTCAAGGCGTTAATATAACCGGTCTTGATATTAATGGCTATAAAGTAGACATTGCTTTAACTACAAAAGAATATTCTCCAATTAATTTTAATATGGAAGAATATGTTTCTGTTGATCCTGCTTTATGCTTAGTTGACTCAATTTATAACTTAGCTCAAGAGAAAAGATTTAGATTAGATTTTACTGGTTCAGTCGATGATACTAGCGTAAATAATCAAGATCTAACTGTAGATGGTGGTTTACAATTTGATATTGAAAATAAATTTGGTTATGGTGATTTAAATTTAGTTGATCCTAATGCTTATAACCACAATATTAGAGTTGACATGAGAAGTTTTGATGAAATTCTTTTCACATATAATGAAGTAGCAAAAGGTAGATTCTCATCCAATTTCTTTACTGATGTAATTGATATGGTAAGTGAAATCTTAAATAACAAAGACGAACATTTCTATGAATTGTTTGGTGATTTATTAAATTCAATGTCCTCATTACCAGTAATGGATGCAATTAATAGTAAGGATTATGGAAAACTTTTTGAAATCGGTTTAATTGATTCCTTTAATGTAACAGCTAATACCATTGAACTCGGCTTGAAAGGCGGCTTAATTGGGATCGATTCAACTTTAAAAGTTATAATTGGATATGACAGCAATGTATCAAGCGCTGTTGAAGTTCTTAAATATCTTGAAGTAAAAGACTTTAAATATGGTGATAGCGTTTATTCATTTAAGATAAATTTAAATAGATTTGATGATTCACTTGAAGAATCTAGACTTGATCCTTTTGACACTTATATCGATTTTGATAGTTTAGCAGTCTTATTAAGACTTGGAATCAATACCTCTATTTACAATCATTACCATTTTAGTGGAAGTGCATCTATTAATATTTTTGGAATAATCGATATAAATATTCCTATTGATGTAAAAATATTAAATGAAAAAGGAAACGTTAGTTTAGCTATTGAGTTAACTAATATACCTGTTATTCCATTAGTCAATGGTAGCGTTTTAGTTGATAACCGTAATGCTAGTATTTATATGAAAGATGGAATGTTCTATATCAACAGAAGTGAAGAATCTCCTGGACTTGATTGGAGTGGTTTTTATACCAATAAAGATGAAACTTATGTTAAAGCTGACGCGGATAATTTCTTAGACAACATTGTTGTTTACCTTTGCAAGGTAGTTCTTGGTTTTAATGATTCAATTATGGATAAAATTGTTGGCGATGGTAGTAGCAATGATGATTCTGGATCAAGTGAAGATTCAATCATTCATTATGAAAATATATTAAGTGACTATTCATATAACAACGTAAGTGATACACCTTATTTCAATGTTGGCATTAATATGGTCGAACTTACTAAGATGGATATGTTTAGTGATTTAAATCTTAAAGTTTATGTTGATAATAAAACTAGTGTTGATAATCAAACTAGTGTTGATAATCAAACTAGTACCTTAAGTGGACTCGATGTTAATTTAAATATGAATGTATTATTAACAATCGCTTTAGGAGCTAAACTTGACCTTGTTAATTTAGGTGAAGAATTTACTCTTGATAAAATGAATTCTTATATTGAATCTCATAAAGATGATGCTCTTAATGAGATTCTTCAAAAAACTACAAGAATTTAAGGAACTATAAAGTCAATGAAGAGCAATCGTTAAAAACTAGCGGTTGCTTTTTTTAATGACAAATGGTTAAATCTTCAAAAATCAATTAAGTCTAAAGATAAAATCTAATATAATAATCAAGGAAGAACCATGAGGATAAGTGAATGATATTAACATATAATGATTATTTGAAAATCGTAGAAAAAGTAAGAGAAGTTACCGATTTTAAGCCATTAATTGGAGTGGTGCTTGGAACTGGTTTAGGAAGCTTTATTGATAAAATAGATGTAAAAGCATCAATTTATTATAAAGATATTCCTAATTTACCAATCTCAACAAATCCTGCTCATCAAGGTAGATATGTATTTGGCTATTATAAGGGAATTCCTTGTGTTTTTATGCAAGGTAGAGTGCATTATTATGAAGGATTTGACGCAGAAGAAGTCATTCGACCAATTCGCTTAATGGGAGCACTTGGTATAAAGAAACTAATATTAACTAATGCAGCTGGCGGTATTAATTTTGACTATAAACCAGGTGATTTCATGCTCATCGAAGATCATATAGATTGCTTTATTCCTTCTCCATTAAGAGGAGAAAACGATAATGCTATTGGAACTCGCTTTCCTGATATGTCTGATCCTTATAACTCAGTCCTTGTTGATAAAGTTTTTCTTAAGGCTAAGGAATTAAATCTACCTATCCATAAAGGCGTTTTCATTCAATATCCAGGTCCTCAATTTGAGACAAAAGCCTTGATAAAAGCTTTTAGAAATATGGGAGCTGATGCTTGTGGTATGTCAACAGCAATCGAAGCGGTTGCTTCTAATCACATGAATATCAAAACCATTGCAATTTCTTTTATTTCTAATATGGCATGTGGTATTGAAAATAAGAAGATAACTGATGAAGAAGTAGTCATTGAAGCTAAAAAATCCGAAATCAATTTTACAAAGTTACTTGGTGAAGCGATTGAAATAGTTAGTGAATAAGTATGATTAATAAAGTGGTAAGTACAACAAAAGGTAAAATCGAAGGAATCGAAGAAGAAAGAGGCTACCGCTTTTTAGGGATTCCTTTTGTCAAAGCTCCAATCAACGACCTTTCGTTTAAACATCCTAATGAAATAGAACCATGGGATGGAGTTTATAAGGCTGATACTCCTAAGGCTAATCCTATTCAAAGAGAAGGGACTTTTAGCGTTGGCTATAATGATAAAGACTCTCTTTATCTTAATATTTATGTTCCTAAGATTGCTAAGGAAAAAGAGAAGCTACCGGTAATGATATGGATATATGGTGGAAGTTATGCGACTGGTGGAACTGGCCTAAAAAATAATAAAACCATGCAAATCGAATATGATTCTTCTGATTTTGCTAATGATACAGGCTGTATTATTGTCAACTTTAACTATCGTTTAAATGTCTATGGCTACTTAAATTTAAATTCTATAGATTCTTCTTTTGACGTTAATAATGGAATCTATGATCAAATAGCTGCCTTAAAATTTGCAAAAGAAAATATTAAATTTTTTGGTGGAGATGAAAATAATATTACTCTTTTTGGACAATCAGCAGGAGGCTCTTCAATTATTGCTTTGATGTCTATTCCAGAAATAAGCAATCTTTATAATAAAGCCATTGTCATGTCTCCTGTTAGCGAACATTTCTTCTTTCCTAAAGAAAGCAAGAAACTAGCCAAAAAGTATTTACATTACCTTGGTGTTAAGAAAAATGAATTAAATAGACTCTATTCATTAACGCCTGAAGAAATTAAAGCAGCAAATAAGAAAATAGCTGATTACGCTTATAGAAAAGGTGAGTTAAGATGTCCATTTTCTCCTACTATTGATGGGAAACTTTTAAAAGATGAGCCTAAAAAGCTTGCTGCTTTAAACGATAAACCACTTTTAATTGGGAATGTTGCTAATGAAGGAAACTTATTTTTATTAAAAGCGCCTGATTTTGCTCTTCCATTTATGGTCAAACTTTTTGGTCTTAAATTAAAGAAAAATAAACATGATACATATAGACATAGAGCAAGTATAGCTTTAACTCACAAATTGTATATTGATCCTATGATTGAAATATTAAAAGACTATAAAGGGAAAGCTTATAAATACGAATATCAATATACATCGCCTGATTGTGCAAAACTTGGTGTTGAAACATTTCATGCTTGTGATGTGTCTGTGCTTTTTGGCTACAATACAAGTTTTCAAAGGGTAGATGATTTAGAAACACAAAGAGTAACAAAAGAAATGCGTACTCTCTTTTCAAAATTTGCTTATGGTGAATTTGATGAATATGAAGAATATCGCAAAAATAAGAAAGAAATAATAATTAAATAAGCCCTAGTTTTTAGAAAAACCTTGTAAAAACTAACTTTTTATAAATTTATTAAGTAGAGAGAGGAGAAAAACTATGTTTCCTGAAATTAAGAAAAACTTTGGATTTGGCGTAATGAGGCTTCCATTAAGCGAAGATAAGAAAATCAATCTAGAAGAGTTTAAAAAGATGGTTGATTACTTTATTGCTAACGGCTTTAATTACTTCGATACAGCCCATGGATATCTAAGTGAACAAAGCGAAATAGCAATTAGAGAATGCTTGACTAAAAGATATAAAAGAGAAGACTATGTTTTAACTGATAAACTTTCGCCAAATTATTTTTCTAAAGAAGAAGATATTATTCCTCTTTTTAATAAGCAACTTGAATGCGCTGGAGTTGAATATTTTGATTTTTATTTAATGCATGCTCAACAAAAGAATAATTATGATCAATATCAAAAGGCTCATGCTTATGAAGTAGCTAAGAAATTAAAAGATGAAGGCAAAATTAAGCATATTGGAATTTCATTTCATGATACAGCTGAGTTCTTAGATAAAATCCTTACTGAACATCCAGAAATTGAAGTAGTTCAACTTCAATTTAATTACCTTGATTATGAAGATCCTAATGTTCAATCAAGGCTTTGCTATGAAGTTGCTACTAAACACAAGAAACCAGTAATTGTTATGGAACCTGTTAAAGGCGGAAGTTTAGTTAATTTACCTAAAGAAGCTAATCAAATCTTAAAAGATTTAAATGGTGGAACTAATGCATCTTATGCAATTAGATTTGCAGCTTCTTTTCCAAACGTATTCATGGTTTTAAGTGGAATGAGTAATATGGAACAACTTACTGACAACGTTTCGTTCATGAAAGAATTTAAGCCTCTTAATGAGAATGAATACAGTGCTTTAAAAGAAGTGGTTAATGTTTTTAAAACTTTGCCAACTATTCCATGCACAAGTTGTAAGTATTGTGTTGATGGTTGTCCAAAGAAAATACAAATTCCAGATTTATTCCGCGATTATAATTTTGTAGTACAGTTTAACGATAAAAGTGCTAAAGATTGGTATAATCACCATGTAACTAATCATGGAAAAGCCATGGATTGCATTAAATGTGGTAAATGTGAAAAAATTTGTCCTCAACATCTTCCAATTAGAGATTTATTGGTAAAAGTTAGTAAAACTTTTGACTAATTTTTAATTGTAAAGAAAATCTTACAAATTCTTTCTTAGATGCACTGATTGTCAGTGCTATAATGAAGAAGTACTTAACTTATGAGCGATTTAGTAAATAAAAAAGCAATTTTATTCGATTTAGATGGTACTTTATGGGATGCTTTAGATACAATTACTGAAGCTTGGAATAAAGCCATGAAGGACAATAATCTAAATTATAGATTTTCAATTGCTACAATGAAGTCTTTTATGGGTCTAACACCAAGAGAAACGGCTCCTTTAGCATTTAAAGATGTTTCTTTAGAAAAAGGTTTAGAATATTTTTCCCTTTGTTTAAATGAAGAAATTAAATACCTTCGCATACATCCTGGAAAGCTTTATGAAGACGAAGAAGAAGTTTTAAAAGTTCTTCAAAAAGATTTCCCACTTTTTATTGTCTCTAATTCTGATAAAGGCTATATCGAAGATTACATTGAAGCTTATAAGTTTAATAAATATTTTACTGATCATGTTTGTGCTGGAGATACAAATTTAGAGAAGTGGCAAAACATTCTTTATATTAAAAATAAATATAATCTTAAAGATATAATCTATGTTGGTGATACATTAAAAGATCAAAACGAGAGTAATAAGGCTGGCGTAAAATTTATCCATGCTGCTTATGGTTTTGGTGAAATTAAAGAAGAAGTTAATAAGATAAACTCACTTAAAGAATTACCTGATTTCGTTAAAAAAGTCTTTAAAAGTTGACTATTTTTATAAAAATTGAAGGAGACGTTTATGGAAAACAACATCACTCAAAGCCAAGAACCTCAATTAAAGCTTAACGTCAAGAGAACGGCAATAATTGGATTTGCTTTCTTTGGCATTTTGCTTTTATGGCAAGTTTACGATTCTTGGTGTCCAACATTTTTAACTGAACTTTTTAAAACAGCTTTTCCAAACATTACAAGCGAAGAAGAAGTTCAATACCTTGTTGGAATTATCATGGCACTTGATAATTTGGCGGCTTTAATTCTTCTGCCAATTTTTGGTGCATTATCTGATAAAACTAAAACGCCTATTGGGAAAAGAATGCCTTATATATTAGTAGGAACTTTTGTTTGTGCAGTAGCTTTCCCATTTATTCCAGTCTTTTTCCATTTCAACAATATTGCTGGCGTTATCTCGATGATGGCGATTGTTGTTATCTTTATGATGATGTATCGAAATCCTGCTGTTAGTTTAATGCCTGATATGACACCAAAACCATTAAGAAGTAAAGCTAATGGTATTATCAATATCATGGGATATATTGGCGGAGCATTTGCAACTGTTGTTGGTATCTTCTTTGTTTTAAGTGATTACTTAGATATTACTGATGAGGGCGGATGGGCTGCTGGTAATATTTGGGTAATTGAAATACCATTTTTACTTGCTTCAGTCTTAATGATTATTTCTTGTTTAGTTTTATTCTTTAAGATTAATGAAAACAAGATTGAAGCTGAAATCGCTCCTGAAATGAAACGTGGTGAAGAATTATCTGAACTTAAAGAGAAGGTAGTTGATGATAAGCCTTTAACAAGAGGCAACAAAATAATGCTTATCTTAATCCTTGTGGCTGAGTTCTTCTGGTTCATGAGTGATAATGGAATATCAACTTTTATGGGTAATTACACCATTTATTACTTTGAGGCTTCTTCTAGCGCCAATATGATTAATACAATTGTTGGTGGAGTTGGCTCTGTTATTGGCTTTGCAGTTGGTGGAATAATCGCTGGAAAGATTGGCCGTAAGTGGACTTTAGTTGGTGGACTTGGCTTAACACTTGTCTCTTACATAATTTGGGCAATTTTAAGTTTCACACTTTTAGAATTTGCTGAAGGTAGCGGTCAATTCCCAGTTTTCCTTTATATTATTTGGTTTGTTAAAGGCTTTGGAATGTCTTTAGTTCACGTTAACTCTTATCCAATGGTTGTTGAACTTTGTAATTCTAAAAAGATAGGTCGTTTCACTGGTTATTACTATGCAGCAAGTATGGCAGCGCAAACCATTACTCCAGTAGCACTAGGATCAATTTTACTCGTTCCATCGTTTGATTTTGGAATCTTACCAATCTATGCTCTTGTTTGCTTAGGAACTTCCTTTGTAATCTTCCTTTTTGTAAAGAATGTTAAATCAACTAAGACAGATTTTAAAAAAGGCTTAGAATCAATCGGGAGCGATGATTAATCATGAAAAAAGAAGAAATCATTAAAAGTATTAATCCTTTATTCTTAAAGGGTGTTGCTCATAGAGGCTATCATAATGAACAATATACGGAAAATGGATTTGGTGCTTTTAAAAACGCAATAGATAACAATTTTGCTTTTGAACTTGATGTTCATTTAACTAAAGATGAAAAGTTAATCGTTTCTCATGATGCATCTTTAAAAAGAACAACTGGTAAAGAAGGAATTATTGAGGAATTAACTTTAGAGGAAATTAAATCTAATTATCATCTTTTAGATGGTAGTGAAGTTCCTACTCTTGAAGAAGTATTTGAGTTAACTAAAGAAAATGTACCAATTGTAGTAGAACTTAAGCCTTATACTAAAACTAAAAACTATAAAGTCCTTGCATTAAAAGTAATGAATGCTTTAAAAGAAATTAAAGATAAGAAAAATATAATTTTGATTTCTTTCTATCCTCAATGCCTACTTCCTTTTAAAGATAGTGGCTTTATTAGATGTTTACTAGTTGATAGAAAAAATAGCTGGGTCTTTGCTTTAAGACATTTCTTTGAAGGAGTTGATTTAGAATGGCAACTTCTTAAAGAAGAGAAATATCAAAAGGTCAAGCATAATAAACTTGTGATGTGTTGGACAATTGAGAATAAGCAAGACTATAACGAAATCAAAGATTTTGTTGATTCAGTAACTTTCCAACACTTTGATATAACTAAATAAATTAAACTTTAAATCTATTGAGCGTTTTGAAAAGCAATCTTGTTGTTTTCGATCTCTCGATAGATTTTTTTGCGTTCAACAAAATAGTAAATCATTTGACAAGTTAGAGAAGCAATCCAACTAACCGGATAACATGTATATAAAATTAAAGTTGAATGCATAGCGCTGGCTGGATCAGAAGAGTAAATAAAGAAGTTCCAGATTAATCTAAAAATACAGGCCCAAAAGATAGAAATAATCATAGGAATAATTGCTCTATTTAGACCTCTTAAAAAGTTAGTAAAAGAATCCATCGCTCCACATATAAAATATGTTGGAAGAAGAAGCGATAAACGTTCAAAACAGAGTAAATAAAATTCTGAATCAGCTTTCCCACCAGTATAAGCCGCAATCAAAGGAGTATGTAAGGCTAAAAGCAGTAAACCGATTATTAAACCAAAGGCCATACAAACTCCTTCGATAATGAAGATTAACTTTTTAACATTCTTTGTTTCGCCTTTTCCATAATTAGCACTAATAAAAGCAGAGCCACCTTGCGCAATAGAAAACATTGAAGTGTAACAAAAGTTTTCAATTGATTCACAATCAGCATTAACTTCCACGATACGTGGTCCCCAGGTATTAACTGTTGATTGTAAAATCATATTAGAAACTGCGAAAATCATTCCTTGTAGTCCGCTAGGGATGCCTACTTTTAAAATTTCAATTGTTTCTTTTTTATACAAGCGAATATTTTTGAATTTAAAATCAATAAAGTTCTTATTTTTCTTTAAGAAGATGAAGACAAGTATTGAAGCAGTGCAATATGAGAATATACTACTTAATCCTGTACCAACTACCGATAGATGACAAGCGTAAATAAAAAGGTAGTTTAAAGAAATATGAAGTACACCAGCAATACCTAAAAAGATTAATGGCATACGAGAATTTCCAGTTCCTCTAAAGATGGCACTTCCAAAATTATAAATGCTTATAAAAGGCAAAGCGTAAAAATAAGTTCTTAAATATTCAACAGCTAGATCAAAATAAGACTCATCAGCGTTTTGAAGTTTGAGTAATGTTGGGGCTAAAAAGTAACCGATTATCATTACTATAACTCCGGCTAAAAAAGCTAAAATTAATCCAGAATAGCAGGCTTTTTCAGCAGAAACTTTGTCTTTTTCGCCATAATATTTAGCGATAATTACATTTTCTCCAGCTGATAAACCAATAAAAACATTCGTTAAAAGAGAATTTAAAGCAGCATTAGCACCAACGGCTGCTGCAGCTAATTCTCCTTCATATCCTTCAATAACTATTAAATCAAATGTTGAAAATAAGATTTCTAGACAGCCAACTAACATGAGTGGCAAAGAAAATAAGATTACCTTCTTAATTAAAGTAGCGGTTGAACCGCTTGTTAAGTCCATTGCTTTAAGTTGCATACCGAAAGAATATTTTAGTTATTCGTTTTGAAAATGCAATATAAGAATGTGACTAAAATAGCAGTTTTAAAACTAAATTAATTATCTTTAAATGATTCTTTAGGGTTAGCTAAAAATTCAAGATTTTGAAAGGTGAATTTCTTTGTTTTTCCAACAATTGAAGTAGATAAAGTAATCGTATCAATCGAGGTAAAACCTTGTTTGTAGTAAAGCTTTAAGGCACTAATATTATTTGGAGCAACTTCAATTTGAACACGCGAATTGCCTTTAGCAAGGACTATCTCTTTGATCTTTTTTAAAGCAAAGCTGGCTAAACCTTTACGGCGGAATTCAGGTTTAATATAAAGATATTCAATGTTATTGGTATAACCGTATTTTTCGTTAACGAAAGTAAAACCGGCAATACTATCATCAAGCATAATAAGGTAGCCAAAACATTTAGGAGAAAGCATTCTTCTAACATCTTCTAAAATATCTTCATCGCTTGCTTCTACGAGCTGAGAGCGCCAGAAATCTTTAAGCATTAAAGATAATTCAGTTAAATCGGATAAGGTTACTTTTTTTAAAAATCTTTTGCTTGTCATGATTTGATTCTAACAAAAGAAATTTTAAAAAGCAAATTTTAGGCTATTATTGTAGACTTTTTGATAAAAAGAGTCAGTTTTTAAAATAAGTCTACTCACAAGATTTAAGCTATTTACTACATAGTAGAAGAGCTTGACTAAACGCTAAATGTCTTTGTTTTTCTTCCTAAAAGACACTAACTGATATAAGTGAAACTAGAAGTAAAAGTAGGCATCTACTATAAGATTAAATTAAATGAATTTCATCACCTCCATAAGTAACGAAAGAATATAAATATCCTTTCACTAATATAAAGGAGTTTGTTTTAAAATTTTTAAAAAAGTTTTGAAAAAATAGAAAAATTTTTTTCTTCAAAAACATAAAGAAAAATGACGCCAAGTAAAAATATAAACATTCCTGCTATTTAAAGAAGTTAACTTTCTTTATAATATTCAAAGCGAAAGGATTTAGATATGAATAAGTTAGCTTTGTTACACCGTATAGATTCTGAATATGCTTATCCTCTTGATGAAAAAAGATTAGTCTTACGTTTAAGAGTTAGTAAAGAAGATGAGTTTAAAGTAATTGAAGTTTTCTTTAATCCAGCTATGCGCTTTATTAAAGAAAGACAAGTAAAAGAAATGAAAGTTAAATATATTGATAATTACTTTAAATATTATGAAGTTACTCTTTTTAATAACTTTCCTTCTTTTTCATATATCTTTCATATTGTTACTTTAGACAATGAAGAATACTTTCTTTCTGATGAAGGATTAAGTAGGAGCTATGATTATTCTTTATCTCAAGTAAGTGCTTTTAGATATGCATTTATTAATCCAGATGATGTTATTAAAGTAAACCCTAAATTTGAAGGAAGAATCTTTTATCAAATATTTGTTGATAGTTTCTTTAAAAGTGAATCTTTAAATAAGGATTTTGTGACAAGAGATTGGAACTCAACTGATTTAGAGGCTTTTAAAGATGGAAAATATCATCCAATCTTTTTAGGAGGAGATTTAAAAGGCGTAACTTCTAAACTTAACTATTTAAAAGAATTAGGAATTGGCGCAATATATTTAACACCAATTTTTAAAGCTAATACCAATCATCGTTATGATACTTTAGACTATTTTGAAATCGATCCTCGACTTGGTGATTTATCTGATTTAAAAGAGTTAGTAAAGAAAGCTCATGAGTTAGATATCTTAGTTTGTCTAGATTTAGTTTTTAATCATACTTCCTTTTTCCATCCTTTCTTTCAAGATGTTTTAAAAAATGGAAAGAAATCAAAATACTTTGATTTTTATATGATTGAAGGGGAAGAAGTTAAATTAGAAAAACCAGTTAACTACTATACTTTCTCTGAAAGCTTTATGATGCCTAAATTAAATGGGAACAATATAGCAGTACAAAACTATTGTATCGAAGTAGCTAAACACTATTTAAAAGAAGCTGATGTTGATGGCTATCGACTAGACGTCTCAAATGAACTTCCTCATTCTTTCTGGATTGAATTTAAAAAAGAGTTAAAGAAAGAAAAAGAAGATATCTTTTTAATTGGAGAATGTTGGTATAACGCTTATTCTTTTTTAAATTCATTAGAATGGGATTCTTCAATGAATTATGCTTCTTTATTTGCTGCTAAAGAATATTTTGTTAACCATACTTTATCAACTAAAGAGTTTGTATATAAATTAAATAGCATCTTAGTCCGCTATAAAGAAAACACTAATAAGATGCTATTAAATCTATTAGATAGTCATGATATATCTCGCTATTATGAATATTTAAAACCTAATAAAGACTTATATCTATTAAGTGAACTTTTCTTAATTAGTTATATTGGTTTACCAATGATTTATTATGGCGATGAGATATTTATGGAAGGTGGAAATGATCCTTTTAACCGTAAAGGAATGGAGTGGGATTCTTCTGATTTTAACTCTATTGAGTTTAGCTTACTTAAAAAGATCTTTGCTTTAAGAAAGTTTGATTCTTTTAAAAAAGGTGATATGGAACTAGAAGAAAAAGATGGACTTTTATATATAAGACGAGTTTATGAAAATGAAAAGGTAACTGTTATTTTAAACAATTCTGCCGAAGCAAAAGTAGTAGAAAACATTGATATAAATAACATTAAAGTAGTTTTATCAAACCACTATGAAAAGAGTGTTCTCTCTGCTTATGGTTTTTTAGTTTTAAAAGACTAATTTTACCTTTGTAAGCTTATAGTGACGTCATTTGCACTCTTAATGACGTTTACTAACTTAAATTTTTTCATTATTAAATTTTGAAATATTTTACTTCTGCAAGGTTTTTGAAATTTTAAGGCAATTTGCCAAATTTAGCACCTTGTTTATCTTTAATACTATGTATTAAAATAAAGACATGCAAATCAAAGGCTACTCTAGAAAATATCTCGGGGGAGGGTTAGAAAATCAACATTTTCTAAATTTTTTAGTAAGTTTGCCTTCTATAGACAATGAATTTTAGAGTTTTATGCGTAAGTCAAAAACTCTTTTTTGTTAAACTATTTGCATTTTGACGGTGTCAAGAGGTTATAATATGAAAAAAACAATTAAAAAAAGTTCCCGTAGAAAATGGGTAGTAGGTGGAATCGCTGCTTTTGGTTCAATCGTTTTACTCACAACCGGTTTTGCAACTTGGGTTATCGGTGCAAACAATGCAACCGATACTGATGGAACAAACGTAACAGTTGATACAGCCGTAAGAAACAACGTTTCTCTTGCAATCACTTTAACAGAATCAGACGTTTATATTGGTGAAGATTTAAGTAAAGTCACTGGTTCATTTATCAATGGCAAAGCTGAAGGTGAAGAAGGCACAGCACAAAAATCAACAGATTTTTCAATTACAATGGACATTGCTCTTGAAGTTGGTAAAGATGCAGGTGATTTTACAAAAATTAATTTTGATTTTGCATATGATTATAAAGTCAATGATGCACCAGTTGAAAACGATGCAACAAACAATAATAAAGTAAATGTTCCTAAAGACGTCAAATCATCTGCTTGGCGTGCTGATGGTGATTATACATATATAAAGATTAAAACACCTTCAATTACTTTACCTACCGAAGAAGGAACACCAGCTGGTGGAATTACTCTTGATATCGATGATCAAGGCAACAAAAAATATAGTGCAACTGGTTTAGATGTTGAAATTTTTGATTGGGGAACATTCTTTGGTGAAAAAGCCCCAAGCAAATACTATAACGATTTATACGATGCAAAAGATGGCAAGTTAGAAAATACAACAGATGATGTTAATGCTGTTCATGCTGAATTCCAAGCTTTAAGTAATGCATTTAACGATAAAAAAATTTATCTAAAAGCTGAGGTTAAATAATTATGAAAAAGAAAAATAAAATTATTGTTGGTTGCTTAAGTGCATTGGCTCTTGTTTCTGTAACAACAGTAGGTTTTGCAACTTGGCTCGTTGGTGTTACTCAAACTACGCAAGGATTACAGGCAAATTTACAAGTTGATAATGTTCAAAATGAAACTATTTTTGTTGAAGCTGCTTTAAGTACAAATGAAATAACAGTTGCTGAAGACACTGTTGTTAAGAGAGACGGAACTAAGATTGTTGGTACAAAATCAAATGGACAAGAAGAAGGCGCAATTCCTGTTAGTGAAGATGCTTTAAAATTTACACTTGATTCTTTAACTGTCCGTGTTGGTAAAAATGTTACAACTCAGCCAACAGCGGTTAAAATTGTTTTAGATAATACTGAAGGTAAATCAGTTAAAAATACAACTACAACAAATAAATTTACAGAAGCAAAAAGACAAGGAACATCTTGGACTTATTTAGCTTTTGAACAAACATTAAGTTTGAGCGATACAAATATTTTTGACAAAGTAGACGAAGAAAATAGTACTTATGTTACTTACACTTTAAAAGAAGGAAAGAAAGAATTTAAGTTAGGTTGGGGAACATATTTTAAATTAAGTGATGGCAATAAGAAACCTACTGATTTTTATAATAGCTTTACAAATGGTAAAGATTTCACTACTTTACTTAATATGTCAGAACAAGCTCATTCAGAATTATCTCAAATGTATAGTGCATTAACAACTGGTGCAACTATAGATTTAACTGTTTCTATTGTTACTGGTGCTTAATAAATAAGGGGAATTTAATATGAAATTCAAGAAAAATAAAGTTATAATCTCTTCCTTAATCGGATTAACCGCTTTAACAGTTTGTGGAGTTGGTTTTTCTGCTTGGGTTATTGGTTTAAATCAACCAACTATAACTTTAGAAGGAATGGGGGTTGAAATTGATACCGTTACTGAAAGTACGCAATATTTAAATATTGTTGCAGCTGCTGATGAAAAAATTGTTATCGCTAATCCTTTCCAAGAAGATGGTGTTGGCGATACAGTTGGCGAAGGCATCGGAACAGATGGAACAAAAACTTGTGATTTAGATATAGTCTTAACAAGTTATGATTTTGCTTTTGCTAGTGATGCAACATTTAATAGTTTAACCTTTACTCCAACTGTAAATACAAAACCCATTACAGGAACTGTACCTTCTAGCGATGCTTTTGGAAGAACAGCAGGTAATTTGCCTTATATTACATTAAAAAGTTATACTAATGTCTCTAGTTTAAGTGAAGATTTTAATCCTCCCAAAGATGTAGCTGGTTATCATATTTATACAGCTAAAAATTTAAAATTAAGTTTTGAATGGGGTTCATTCTTTGGAAATACTGACCCAGCTTCTTTCTATCAAGATAAAATTGCGGATGCTGAAACTACAGAAAAAAAATTAACATTAATGAATCAAGCTCGTACCGAACTTAAAGCAATGGACACCTTATTTAAAAATGGTGAAGGATATCACACAATTAATATAAAAGCTGAATTATCAGTTACACCTGCAAATTAATTATTTAATCTATGATAAAATTCAAGAAAAACAAAAAAATATTTTTTGGAATTGTTTCATGTGCATTAGTTTCATTAGCTAGTGTTGGATTTTCATCATGGATTATTTCTATTGAACAACCTAATCAAAATTTTAGTGTATCAATTAATGTTGACACAATGAGTTTTGAGACAGTTATTTGTGAAGCAAAGCTAAATAAAGAAAAAGCAACTATTACTCTAGGACCAACAAAAGTTGATGATAGTGGGATTGTTGGTGGAGATAAAAAAGAAGCAGATTTAACTACTCCGATTACTGGGCAAGTTATTATTGCTAATGAAGAAATGGACAATATTAAGGGAGTCAAAGTCAGTGTTGCTTCTTATAGTAGTAGTGATCAAATAACTGATAATAGTAGTGATCAAATAACTGATAGTAGTAGTGATCAAATAACTGATAACAATAAAGTTACTATTGGAACAAATGATGTTTTTGGTAGACAAGCTGGAGATTATTATTACTTAAAGCCTAGTATCGAAATAATCGCAAAAACTAATTTAAGTTTTTCTGGATACACAGTTTCTGGTTTTCAAGTCGCTGAACTTACAGCCCTAAATGATTTATCAATGGCTTATTCAACTTTCTTTGGAAACGAAGATCCAGCAACTTTCTACTCTGAAAAACTTAATGCTATTAGAGAAAACTATATTAAAAAAGCAAATGGTGTAACCGCTGAAACTTATTTAAGTGCAATTAAAACTGCTCAAACTGAAATTGGCAACATGAAAACTGCTTTAAGTAGTTTAACAATTAAAATAGAAGTACTAAGAAATCAGGAGCAAATCAATGAAAAAGTTTAAAAAGATAAGATTCATGTATATATTTTTAGGCTTATCACTTGTTAGCTTGGCAAGTGTTGGTTTTGCTAACTGGGTAATTGTTAATACTGAGAAAACTACTCAAACAATTAATGCTACTATTGGTGCAGTTAATGATTCAAATATAAAAGCTAATATTGTTACTGGAACAGAAGGTAATGTTTCTAATTTTGATGTTAAATTTGATTCATTGCCAGGCGATGATACTGGTTTAATTACTTCAGGTACCGAAGGTTTTGAAAAACTTGATTTTAAGGTTGTTTTGACTATTGATAAAGGTGGAATTGCTAGTTTTTCATCAATTAAAGTTAATCTTGCTTTTGATACAAGTGTAGGAAGTGGCGCAAAGTTATTTATTGATAAGCTTGGTACTAACCCAGAGTATATTGATACTACTATTTTAAGTAACACATATGATATTGCTTTATCTAATGATCCTGTTTCTGAAAATACAAGTGTTCCAACTGGAACAGGCGATACAAATAGTGGCGATTATTTAACTTATACAACTTCTATTAGTGCAAATGTTTTAACTCTAACTTTAAATTATAAATTTAAATGGGGCGAAGCTTTTGGTGGTTTTAATCCTTGTGAAGAAAAGGGAACCACCAATCCAACTCAAACTTTACGTGATTTTAAAGCAGCTTTTGAAAATGATTTTGCTGCAGAAAAAAAACCAGCAACATTAGTTATTACTCCAGGGGTTAATGGATAATTATGTTTAAGAAAAAAACTAATAAAATAGTGATGTATTCTTTAATTGGACTTGCAACTGTCTCCTTAGTAGCAGTTGGTTTTTCTAGCTGGATTATAGATGGCTCTGTTGATAGTAGTAATAACAATGTAACAGTTAATGTTTCAAATGCTGAGGATAGAACAACTCTTATTAAATTAGGAACTTGCGATACAAATATTTCCTTTGATTACGATAAAGAGTCCACAAATCCTAATCCAAATATTATTTTTGATGATAATGCAACAACGGATGAAGATTTAGAATTTTCACTAGTTTATACAATTGAGTCTAATTCATCTTTAAAAGATGGCAAGCATAGAATCTCTATTTCTTTTGATGAAACCACAAAAAACGTTTATTCAACATTAAATGCTACTAACCAATATATTGATTATTCTTGTCTTACAGATTTTTCTTTTATTCTTGGTGAAGCTGGGGATAATATCGCGACTGAAACAACAGGCATAAAAAATATTACTAATAAACTTGAATATAATGATGCAACAGGATTTACAAGTGCAACTGTAACTTCAACTTTTACTTTTGCTTGGGGTGATTATTTTAATGGTAAAAATCCATGTGAATATGGAAATGTCAAAAGCGAAAGTGATTATAAAGAAAAACTAACTAATTTCAGTAAAGATGTCCAAAACAAAACTTTTAACATCAACGTTACAATTGCTTCCTCTTATGTAACAGGCAGTTAATATGAGCAGTGTAGAAATTCTTTCCTTAATTGTTACTGCTTTATGTTTGATTAGCTTCTGTCTAGTCTTTACTTTTTTATTTAGGCATTATTATCTCTCTAATATTGAAGAAATCAAAAAAGGAAGAGCTGATCAAGAAATTCTGGATTTAGAAAGCGAAGAAAGAAAGAAGAAAGCCAAAAAACACGCAAAAGCTTTTAAAATAACCAAAAAAGTTACCAGTTATGGCATTTTTGCTATTGTCCTTGTAATTTTTGGTTTTAGTTTATATGGTAGATTTTTCAATAACAATCTTTCATTTGGTAATAATGGTCTAATTGTTATTTCTTCTGGTAGCATGTCTCAAAGAAATGATTCTAATGATTATTTATTTGAAAATAATTTAACTAATCAATTCGATACTTATGACATAATCGGAGTTACAGGATATGAGAGTATAGATGATGTTAAGCAATATGATGTTGTTGCTTTTAAAAATACTGAAGGAACAATTATTGTTCATAGAATCATTGAAGTTAGAGAAGTGGATGGCCAAAACGTATTTATTACAAGAGGGGATTCAAATAACACCAGTGATACTAACTTTCAATATAAAGATTATTTAACTTTTGATAACATTATTGGCTATTACAATGGAATGCGAGTTCCTTTACTTGGAGTATTTATTATCTTCATACAATCAAATGCTGGGATCATTACGATTATAGCAATTGGTTATTGTTTATTAATGTTTGATCATTATAACTCAATGTTTGAAGAAGCTTTAAGTAAGAGAACTTCCTTACTTGTTGATACATTTAAATATGATTTTGATTCAGAAGCTAAGCTGCAAGTCATTAATGAAAACTTAACTATATATAAAGATAAAATATACACTTTTGTTGATGGGAACGCATATAAAGAAAATACCCTTGATGAAAATACTTTAACTTTATTTAATGAAAAGATGAATTTAATGAATCTTGAAGAAAAAGCTAAAGAAAATAATGAAAAAGATTGCAAAACTAACTTTTTTTCGAAAAGTTTTGAGAAATTAAAAAATAGATTTAAAAGATCTAATAAAAGTGATAAATGAAGGGAGAACACTAGTTTATGGCTAAGAAAAGAAAGGTCTTCAAAACGCATTTTACAAGAAAGAATTTAATCGCCCTTGGACTTATTTTCTTTTATCTTGTGATGTGCTTACTTGCATCAGTTTGTCTTGATGTAAATGGAATAATGAAAAAGGGAAATCCATTTCAAAACTTATCATCCAGTTTTGGATTTCCAGAATTTATTGGTTCCCATCAAGCTTACATTTTAGTTTTACTTGCTTATATTTATATTTTGTTATTCGCAGCCGCTTTTATTTATGAGATGCGCCTTGCAAAATACTATGATAACAAAATACGGACTAAAAAGTGGTCAATAATTTACGTAATTACTTTCTTTGTTTGCTTAGCATTATGTTTTGGTATTGCACTTTTAGCACAATATCCATATAGCATTGAAACAATCACTAACTCATTCTTATTTTTAGCAGCTAGCTTGATTGTTGGCTTCTTGATTTACTTAGTTTTAGGTTCAGTTATTGGCTCAGCATTAATGCTTTACATTAACTTTAAAAATATTGATAAACCATTTAGATTCTTCTCGGACCGTGCTCAAGAAGTCATGGAAGAAGAAAGAGAAGAAGCTCAAGAAAAACTTCAAGATGAACAAGGTGAGCTTGCTTCTAGTTTTGGTGAAAGCGATTATGATAAAGAAGGCGCAGCTTCTGACCAAGGTGGATTTGGTGGCGTTGGAAATGGAGCTGGCAGTGTTTCATTAGGAAGTGACGCTAAAGAAGAACTTTCTGATAAAGAAAAAGTTTTCCCTGGTTTATGCACTGTTGATTTCTTAATGGAAAACAAAAAACCTGAAGAATTTGACGATGCACTTATTAATTTAAATGATTTATGTATTAACTTTAGAAACTACCTTGCTAAAGAAGAAGGCTTGTATTTTGATATTGAAACAATTAGAGCGTTTATATCTGGTTTAAGTGCTTCTAGACTTATTATCCTTGAAGGTCTTAGTGGTACTGGTAAATCTTCCCTTGCTCGTTATTTTAGTGAATATATTGGACAAAAATCTTTCTTTGAACCAGTTCAAGCCACATGGCGTGATCGTACTTCAATTTTAGGTTACTTCAATGATTTCTCAAAAACATATAACGAAACAGAATTCTTAAAGAGACTTTATCAAGCAACATTTGAACCAAGAAATATCAATATCATGGTTCTTGATGAACTTAATATCTCTCGTATTGAATATTACTTTGCTGATTTCTTGTCTATTCTTGAATATCCAGTAGAAGAATGGAAGCTTAAGATTATGCAACTCCCATATGATTTTGAAGCTCCAATGCATCTTGAAAATGGTATTTTAGAAATTGCTCCAACAACTTGGTTTATTGGAACTGCAAATAAAGATGATTCAACTTACACCATCACAGATAAGGTTTACGATAGAGCTATCACGATTTCTTTTGATGACCGTAATGAACCATTTGAAGTTACAGAAGAAACTCCAAAAATTAGTTTATCCTATCAAAAGCTTATGTCTTTATTTGAATCGGCGCAAAAGGATTCTTCAAAGAAAATGTCTAAAGAAGATTTTGCTCGCTTTAGAACATTAACAAACTTTACTTACAATACATTTGATTTAACATTTGGTAACCGTATCATGCATCAAATTGAACTTTTAGTTCCTGTTTATGTTGCATGTGGCGGACAAAAAGAAGAAGCTTTAGATTTCATGTTTGCTCGTAAAGTTATTGCTAAACTTGAAGGTCGATTTGAAGATTATATCAAACAAGGTTTAGTTGATTTAACTAAACTTATTGATCAAACATATGGTGCAAATTCCTTTGCATTAACTCGTCATGTTATCAATAGACTTTTAAGAAAACTCTAATCTATATTTAAGTTATTTTTATAGAAGGCGTTATGAACAAAGTTAGTAGTTATTTTATTAAATTCACTGCAAAACTTAACCAAATTGTTAATAAAAAACAGACATTTGGTGTTCTTTATAATGCCTTAAAAACTAACAAAATTAAATTTAATGATAGGTATGATTTTGAAGAAACGAAAACTAAACTTGAAGAGTTTAGTAAAGTTTTAGACAAAATTGTTTCAGTCATTTATGCACCTCACATTGAAGTTTCAACTAGTGAAATTGTTCTTCGTAGTGAACAAGCTGGAAGACTTACTCCTGATTCATTTTTAGAAACAACAAGAGATACAAAACTTTGGAAAAGAAAAGATTTAGAGTTCTCTCCAGAATATGTTCATACAAAAGAAAACATTGATACTATTGATAACTATGAAAATAGATTTATTGCTTTACTTATTCAAAAAATAAGTGATGAATTTGAAATTATTCGCGATTCAATGGAATTTATTTCTGATTCACTTGAAGAACATTTTGAAATTAAGGGAATAACCTTCAATGAATATTCAATTTTTAATACATTTAAAGAGTTTTCGTATCCATATGAGGGAATTTTTGTTAAACCTTTAACAAGTGTTACAAAAATCAATAAACTAATTTCCAAAATCAATAGACGTATTAAAAATATCAAAGGCACAGAATTCTATAAAATCACATCTAAAAAGAGAATTGATCAAAACGTAATTTTAACTAATGTTTTACTTTATGATGAAAAATATAACTATTGTTATAAGTACTATAAGAGTAATTATCTTTTAGAGAAAAAAGATGATTTTGATTTTAATACCGCTTTCTATAACTATGTTATAACTTCTTTATTTAACTACTTGCAAAGTAAAGGTTTAGCTCGTGGAATTAAAAACTTAAAATCAAAAGCATATCTTGATGAAAATAAGAAATTCCATTTTAATGAAATCTTGTTTAAAAAAGATGATTTTGCTTTTTTTGTTAAAGAAGAAAGTGGTGGAATTGTTGTAGAAGTTCATTTTTTAAATGAATCGACTTACACTAAACTTAAAGTTGGTGATAATAGATTAGCACGTTATTATCTTTTTCCCGTCTTTTCAATAAATGAAGAAAACAAAGATTACGTCAACGAACGCTTATTAGATTTATCTAGAACCTATGACAATGTAATTTTATTTACAATGTCGAATTACTTACATGAATATAACAATGTGATTTCTTTATCAGTTTTTAAAAAGAATCATGAAACACTTTTTAAAAACTTGTTTGCTTCATTTACAATGTTATTTTTAGCAGACAAAGAAGAATACATTGATAAATGCCCAGTCTGTGGAGCAAAAAACGTTTATCAAAGAGAAGATCATTATGAATGTTCAAATTGCAATGCTTCATATTCATTTTTTAAAGCCCATGAAGATGATGCATTATGGATTAAATCTTTAAGGAGGAAATATTAATGGCTGATAGAAATGATGAATTTCTTGCAATAAGTAAACCAGCTCCTGAGGAAGAAAAGAAAGAATCTAATGAAGTTTTAATCATTAAAGATCTTTTTAAATCCTATGGAAAAGGTAAAAACAAAAAAGAAGTCCTTAAGGGTTTAAATTTAACCGTTAAGAAAGGTGAGGTTTTCGGTTTTATCGGAAGAAATGGTATTGGTAAATCAACAACTATTGATTGTATCATCGGTTTAAAAGAACAAGATTCTGGTGAAATTTTAATAAATGGTAAAAATACAGTTGAAAATCCTTTAGAAGTTAAATTTGATATAGGCTATGTTCCTAGCGAACCAACAAGTTATGAAGTTATGAGTGGAAATGAATATCTTCAATTTATCGCCTCGGCTTATGGTATGTCTCAAGCAAGTTTTGAAAACAACTATAACTATTTAGTTTCTAAATTTACTATGAGTGAAGTTGATATGAATAGAAAAATCAAAGAATACTCTCATGGTATGAAACAAAAGATTTGTTTAATGGCTTCTTTAATTCATAATCCAAAAGTATGGATTTTAGATGAACCTACAGTTGGTCTTGACATTATGGTTTATGAAACTTTAGTTAATATGATTAGAGAGTTTGCTGATAATGGTAGAACAGTATTTGTAACGTCTCATAACATTGATATGGTTTCAAAACTTTGTGATCGAGTTGCTATCATCAATAATGGTGTAGTTGATAAATTATTTGATTTAAATCTTGATCCAATTAAACGTAGAGATTTAGGTAAGATCTTCTTTAGAACCTATGGAGAAAAGTAATTAATGATTATTGATCTTGTAAGAAAAGAATTTGTTAATGCTTCACAAACTCGCGACTTAAAATTTAGTCGTAAGCTTTTAGTTGCATTAATTAAGTTCATTTCTGCAGGGTTATTGATTGCTTTAGAGGTTTTTATCTTTATTTCTCTTGATGAAAAAGTTAGAAGTAACTCTAATTATGGAACCTTTGATTTTTTAATTTTAGTTCTTTTTTTGACTTTAGTTATCTCAATTATATTCACAACTTTAAAAGCAAGAAAAGTCTTGTTTAATAGACTCGATAAGATAATACTTTCGCCTCTTCCAATTCCAGAAGGTGAAATATTGTTTTCAAAAATCTTATATCTTTATATATTACAAGCTATTACAAATGTTTTGATTTCAACACCAATTCTTATGTGTTATTTCATTACACGAAATTACATGCCTACCTATTATGTATTTTCTATTGTTTATAGCTTAATCATATCTTTATTTGGAATAGGTATATCTTTATTGTTATCAATTGTATTTGAATATGCTTATCGCTTACTGAAATTAAGTGATATTGCTCAATTTATTTTTGCTTCAATTGTTGTTGTTGCTCTTTGCTTTGCTTATCAAGTAGTTTTAAATCTTTTTCTTGATGCTTTAAATACCAATGAAGGAACTGGTATGTTTTCAACAAGTTTAATTGAGATGGTTCATAATGTTTCAATGGGTCTATTACCGGTTTATTCTTTCTTAAACCCTTTAATTAGAGGCGACAATGTAATTAGTGGAATTTGCTTAACTTTAGGTTTCATTATTGCTGCTCTACTTATTGGTAGTGTAGTAGTTACTTTTAGTTATTCCAGAATTAACAAAGATAATACTGAACTAGTCTTAAAAAAGAAAAAGAATAAGAATAATCTTGTGCTTTCTCCATTTAAAGCTTTGATCAAAAAAGAATTCGCTCTTTTATTCAAAGATTCTTCTTATACTTTTTCTTATACATCACTTCTTATTATGGCTCCATTTTTATCTTTCGTTGTCATATCTTCACTTAATTCAATCATCTATCAAAACTTAAGATATTTTAGTGTTTATTTTCCTGATCTTGTAAACGGATTGAACATTTGTTTGATTTTGCTATTTGCAAGTGTTATCAATAGTGGAGCTTCACAATCAATAACAAGAGAAGGGGCAGCTCTTGAAATCGTTAAATATATTCCTGTTGATCCTATTAAACAAGTTGGAGCAAAAGTAATTACTCCAATTGTTCTATCTACTTTCTCACTTTTAATAACGCTTATTGTTTTAATAGCTAGTGGTAATATTGATTACAAAGTATTCTTGATTACTTTGTTTTTAGGTATTTGTTTACTAGTCGTAACAACAATCAATGGCTTATATTTTGATATGTATGACAGAACAAATGCTGAAATGAAACTATCTTTTGTAAACACTTTAGTTTCTGTATTATTCCCATTTGTCATTTTACTTATTCATTTTGGCGTTTCTCTTGTTCGTATTGAAATATTCTATATCTATCTATTTGAAGCAATTACTGGTTTAATTATATTAGTACCAACTTTTATCAATCCTAAAAAGAGATGGCAAAAAGTATTTAGAAAAATGGAGGTAAGATAAGATGAAAAAGAAAACACTTGTTATTTTACTTATTATTCCTTTTGTCATTGCTTTATTAACTTTTGTTAGTGTTGTTGCATTAACTAACAATGTTGGTATTGATCCTCGAATTACATGGAATTATCGAGAAAATGAAGGATTTAAAACTAATGGCGAATATAAACTTGAAGCCAATCTTGAATACGATCCAACTCAATTTTTAAAACCAGGAAGTGATACTCTGGTTTGGGAAATTCAAGGTGAAAGTGATCCTGATGTTTGTGAAATTGAATTAAAAGATGGTTGCTACTACTTAAAAACCGGAAGCACAAAAGGTGAAGCTACTATTATTTGTCGTACCGAGAACAAGCGTGTTTCTCTTTCAATGAAAGCCCACATTTATGATAACGGCCTTGTTTTAATTAACCCAGTTAATCAAAGTAGTGGTTCTCAAATTGATCCAGTTAGATATTATGGTGAATATGATATTACGTATAGTGACGATTTAAGTGAATCAAGTTTGGTTAAAAACGAAGCAAAGATTCATTTAGAAATTGAAGTCTTTAGTGATAGTGGAGTTCCTGATTATACAGTTACCTCAATTAGTGATAACATCTCATTTGATAAAACAAATTCAACAATCACTATCAAAAAAGAAGGCGAAGCTCATCTTACATTAACTTCAGTAAATGAAAGTTATATTGAAAATACTTATTCATTTACAGTAGTTGATGAAGGAATTAACGTTTATTCATTTAATGATTTAATGATGTGCACAAATAAATCAGCAAATGGTGAAGTTGCTGTTATGCAAGTTAATCTTGAATCAAGAGAAAATGCTCTTGTTAAAGATGGAGAAAACTTTAAAGAAGAATATAAATCAGCTAATACCAAACTATTTGGTAACTATAACTTTAGAAATCAATCATTTAATTTTAATGATTTTATATATACTGAAAAGCCAAAATTACCTACTAAGTTTATTGAACAATTCTTATTAAGTGGTTCAGCAACGGAAAACTTTAACTACCAAACTGAAATTAAAGTTGGTGTTCATATTCAAAAAGACTTCTATGGAAATGGCTTTACAATTAATGCTCATGAACTAGCTTATCCAGTTCATGGTGAAGAAAATGGTATTGATCCAATTGCTCAAAAAGTAATGCCAGATCGTGAAAAAGATTATTTCTTTGGTCCACTTACTTTTGTTTCAATTGGTGATTTAGAAGATGTTCCAATTATTAGAGCCTATCTTTGTGACAACGCGGGGTTCTTACTTGATGGCGATAATTTAACAATTAATGATGTTAAATTTCAAAATGCAAATAACATAAATAATATGTTTAATTTGAGTTATACAGGAACAGTATTAGAAGTAGAAGGTAAAAACAATACTATCAAAAATTCATTGATTCAAAACGGAAGAACTTGTGTTAGAGCTTTTTCTACTGATGGGCTTTTGATTGATAACTCATTACTTCAAAACGCTGGTGAATTTATTGCTAAACTTGGAAGTAACAAAGTTAATCCAACAAACCACGAAAAAGCTGTTAGTGTCACATATAACGGAAATATTATTATAAAATCTTTTGATGAATTCTTTAATGGAACAGCAGATGATCCAACTTCAGCAAATGGAGTTTTATCTTCAATTATTACTTCTTCATATTCTGGAGGAGCAATCGATACTGCAATGAATACTTTAAACGATATTCAAGAAGGCCTTGATGATTTAACTGGAATTGAAAATAGTGATGGTACCTATAATTATGATGCTCGCATCACAATTAATGATACCTATTTCTATAACAGTGGAATCTATTCAATTGCTTTTGAAAATTCATTTAATGGGGCATATATCTATAATGGTATGCCTTCTCAACTTACTGAAGTATTTGGTGCTTTATCTGCTGCTGGACAAAAAATTGTTACTCCTAATGATATTGGAGGAACAGCCTATCCTGTTGAACTTACTTTAAGCGGAGATACCAGATTCTATGATTGGAAAAATATTAATGATATTGATATCAGTGCTTTAATTGAAGAAAACATTGGCGCAATTCTTAATAGTATTGGCGGTTCTCTTGGTGATCTACCTCAAGAAGTAATTGATTTAATTAAAAATTTAGAAATTGATGATTATTTCCCTATCAAAACACTAATTAGAAATCATGCTATTCAAAACGGCTATGCTTATCAAGAAAATGGTGAAAACGGAGTAGAATATTATATCAATCGACCAGTTGCTTGGTATGGTGGTGGATTTAATGCTTCTACAGTAATTAACGAAATTACTCAAAACGATTATTATTCTTACGCTGAACCTTTAGACATTGATTTTGCTAGAGAGACGTTCTCAAAAGCAATTGGCGGATTCGATACAAGTGATTTATCTGGAACTTTACAAACAATCATTAATTTACTTTCAAGATGTATTGTTATGGCTATTGGATCTCATCCATTTAGATTCATGACAAATGATCAAGTTATAAACAATGAGAAACCAATCTTATTTGATGAAGCTCCATCATATTTAGATTTATCTTCTAGAACTGTGAGGTAATTGTTATGAAAAAAGGATTTTTATTTAAAAAGTGTGTGCTTGCTATTGGCTTATTTTCTTCAATAGCAACTCTCTCTTCTTGTAGCGCATTCTTCGGAGGAGATGAATATACAATTACTGATACAAGCGTTGAAACAGATGAAAATGGAAATACTGTTGTGACAGTTAATTTTAGTGGTGAAGATGTTGCTCCGTTAACTTTTACAATACCAGCAACCACAAAAGGAATCTCATCTGTAACATCAGAAGTTCAAGATAGCCAAGTTACTCTCACAATTATTTTTAATGATGGAACAAATCAACAAATCGGTGTACCAATTATTAATGGGAAAGATGGAGTTGGTATTAGTGAAGTAGAACTTATAGAACACGAAGACGGAACTAAAGGCATACAATTTCACTATAGTAATGGTGAAGTATCCGATGAATTTCTTCTTCCAAGCGGAAAAGATGGTGCAACTATAAAAGAAATCACACCTGAAATCAACGATGACGGATCGATTACTTATACTATATCTTTTACTGACGGCAGAGAGGATTTTAAATTTACAGTTGAAAACGGCATATCTATAGTAAATATGTATTTGGATGAAGAAGCTAGTGCCCTTGATGAAGATTTTTATTGCTTTAAAGTTGAATATTCTGATGGCCGTGTTGATACAATTCGTGTCGCAAAGCCTAAAACTAATCATTGGCTAAGTGGTGTTGGAGCTCCTAGTGATGAATTGGGTGAGAGTGAAGATTTTTATGTTGATTTAAACTCTGGGTGGGTATATCAAAAATCTACGGATAAAGGTTGGACTGCTTTATTTTCTATTAAAGGAGAAGGCAATTACGAACCATCTTATTTTATGGTCGGCTTTCATTTCTTAGATGGCGAATATATAACAGATAATGCTAATCAAAAAATACTCGAAGGACCAACAGTTTACTATATAAGTGCGAAAGAAGGTGATTGCATACCAACTACAAGTATTCCGTTGCCAAAGAAAGATGGCTATATTTTTGAAGGGCGGTATAAAGAACCAAATAATACAAATTCTGGGAAATTTACTGATTTGACAATAGTTAATTCAAAATTGGATTTGTATGCTCGTCGGAGTAGTATTCAATAATATTTTTTATTGATATAATAAATACTTATGAAAAACAATAGAAAATTTAAAATAAAAACTAATAAGATTGCATTGATGTTTTTAACTACTTTAACTATAACGAGTGTTGGATTTTCTTCATGGCTTATTAATGGTTTTGGTAGTTTTAAAGCTGAATTAAATTTTAGCAATGGAGAAATATATTATTTGAATCAATATATTTATTTTGATGGAGCACAAGATTTGACAAAATTCTCTGCTAATGGTTTTTTAGGTGAATCAAGTAATGTAGGAGTATTGAAAATACCATTTCAAATAAATACTAATAACAACAAAATAAAAGACTTTTTCCCTTCAAAGTCAATAGATTTTGATATTCTAATTAGTTCTACAACATCGACGGTTAGTAATTTCTTTACTTTATTTTCATGTAATAATTCTAATTTGAAGTATTCAACCACAAGTGTCTCATATGGAAATAACGATTTTGAATATTCTAAAACTGCTTCGGAGTCACTAAAATCCAACGAAAAAGCATGGTCTTTTACATTTCGACTAGATAATTTTGAACTCATAGAAAATTCATTCGTTGCATTTCAATTTGAGACAGAGTTGGTATTTTCCAACTCCAAAAACTTCACTAATGATTTTTTTAATAAATTAGAGAACAATCAAATGATTAAATTAAGTATGACTATAGGAGTAAGCGCATAAAATGAGTAAAGGTAAAAAATATATTGCTGGTTTTTCAACAATTTCTTTATGTAGCTGCATTGGTTATTCAAGTTTTGTAATTAGTGAGGAAGAAAAGACTATAGATTTTTCGTTTGACCCTTATGTATGCTTTATTGATTCTACATATTACACAAGTATTGAAGAAGCACTTCTTAATAGTCATAGTGGCGATGTAGTTCAAGTAATTCCAGGAAACAAAAACAGAAATAGCAGTGCTTATACAATAACGACCAATAGTCCATCTAAGAAAGTGGTTATTCCTGAAGGCGTTACTTTAAATATCCCATATGAATTAGGTGTGCAAAACAATAAGAAAGCAGATAGCATTGACGGCGCACATGCATTGGCTAATCGTAATAAATATTGTATGTCTTCTGTTATTCTAGGTAAAGGTATAACTCTAGAAAATCGTGGAACGATTGAAATAGGTGGAATTATTGGCGCTAAAGGCGGTGGTCAGCCTACTGGATGTACTGCGGGGAATTACAGTGAACTGATATTGGGGGAAAATTCTTTATTAACAAATTACGGAACTTTGAATGTATTTGGTTATATTGGCGAAACAGTTGATGGCTCTGCACATATAATTTCACGACCAATGAATAATCAAATTGTCCCTACTATTAATATGCCAATGTACTGGTATGATTTTGGCGGAGGAAGCGCACTTAAAGCTATTTACGATGCAATTGATGAGTATAAATGCTTACCTTTAGATGATTTTTATTTTGAAAACATCGAAGTGGAATTTGACATATATGGTGGAACTGAAATTTATACTTGGGTTAATCTTTATGCGGCAAGAAATTATGGCGAGTATGATTTGCCACTTATAGGGACTGATGATAATTTTTTGATTAATCTGCCTCAAAACTCATATTTAAAGTCGAATTTTGACTCTTCAAGCTTACTTCATTATTTGGATTTTTATGGAGATGTAAAAATCAACGATTTTACAATTGATGTTAAAAAGGCGATAACGGATACGGCTGGAAGTTTTGGATGGTTTGTAGCTGCACAGGCGGGCCTCCCATCTAAGGTTTCTAGTTCAAAAGGGTATTTCCCAATTTCTTATCATTATCAAATATCTTTAAATTCATTAAATAATCAGCCTTCAATTGTAGATGGAAGCAAAAACAGATTTAAATTTTTAAATGGCTCCTCTCTAAAGATTTCTGAAAATGTTTCATTGATTACTAAGGAAGCTATATTTTATAAAGGTGACGATATATTTACTGGAAGAGGGACTCATGCAAAATCGTTAACGAAAAGTAAAAGTGTTTTGTCACCTTCATCTGCTGTCATCAATGGCAAAATATCTGCTGAAGTTATTGCTGGCACAATTACAACCGAAACAAAGGATGCAACATTGTTAGCAACAGCAAGCACAAGTATTACTATGTATGAACCGAAAGCTGGAGAAGGAAGCAATACTTCATCAAAAATGTTAGATGGTGAAGCTGGCTGGTTTTATTTACCTTTATCGCTTAAATTAATGAATAGTCAAGGCGAATATGAAGAAAGAGATCTTGGAAAATATGTTTCCGCAAACAACAATGATATTTATTATCGGAATAAAAACGAAAGTTCAGATTTATCTAGCGTTTCTATTATTAGTGAAAATGGTACTTCTACAGATGCTGGAAAATCTAAAAGCTTTAATTTATCATTATTATTGACGCCTGAAAATCATACTAGCGAAATTTTGAGTTATGAATGGTCAGTTGTTAAAAATTTAAGTGTTGGGGAAGAAGCGTCTTTAAGTGCAACAAACGAAAGCACAACGACTTTAACAATTCCAGCTAACAATTCAGAGACTGATGATGCATTCTATACAGTAACAGTAAAGGTAAAATACATTTCTTCGGAAGATAATTTGAAACATGAAATTACAAATACGCTATCTTTTACAAGTGTAAAAAAAGAGTCGTCAGAAACTGGTGTATGTCTTTTGCCTTATACTAAAATCTTAATGAATGATTTAACTTGGAAATATGCGAAAGATTTGAATAATAAAGATGAAATACTTACTTATAATCATTTTCTTGGACGTTTTGAAAGTCAAAAAGTTATTTTTAGTGCTATATATAAAGGGACCTTTGATATAATTGATCTTTATTTTGAGTTTGGTGTTCATTTAAAAGTAGCGACTGGACATGGACTTTTTAACTTAACACATTATAAATATGAAATATATTATGGGAATGAATTTTTAAATCATATAGGTGAAAGTTTTGCTATAGTTAAAATTTTAGACGGCATACCTAAAATACTTTCAGCAAAATTGTTAAAAGTTGAAATATATGAGGAAGAAACTGTAAAGTATTCTCCACTCAGTGAATATAATGTTAATTGTATTTCTGATGATGTTTTAAGTATTCCTGATGATATAGAAGGCATGTTTGATGGCTTTGTTTTTACGAAAAACAACTTGCAAATTGATATGCATAAATTTAATGAATTAGTAAATAGATTAGGAGTATATGATTATAATGAGGTCAATGAAGTTCTTCCAAAATATATATTTGATGTTTTTAATTTTAAATACTTTAAAGCTTTTATCAACGGCGGATATTTTACTTGCGAAAAGGTCAATTATTGGCTAGATAAATACGGTGATGCAATTTGTGATTTCCATGATATCAAGTTCGATTTTAAATCTAGAAAAAAATTAAAATGATTTGCAAGATTTTATAAAAAGTTGCAAAAAAAATAATGTTTTAAACGCTTTTATCTTAAAGTTACATGCTAATATATTTTTTATAGTGAGTGATTCGTTAAATAGTAAGCGTTAAAAAATCAGTTTTCTTTTGGAATAACGTATGATTTTCTATAATCTCCTCTAACGAGAGGAGATTTAAAATGGATAATATTTTAACAAGAGAAAAAGTTATTGAAGCAATTCAAGAAACAAAAGAGTAAAACATTACTTATTATCAATGGTGTAAAAACAATGGCATCGACCATCGTAAATTCTACACTACGCTTTCAGTATCATTATTAAAATATCCGATATGCTTAGAAACAGTTGATATCAGTTTTGAATTAAAAACAAATGATTTAAGCGATGATAAACAATTTAATTCAGAAATAGATTTATTTGAATTTTACGACATTAAGAAAACATATAAATTTGAAGAAAAAATGAGAAAAACATTAAATGATCGGAACAAGATTATTAAAAAAATAATGTAAGGAGCTTTGTATAATTCTTTATAGGAAATATGGCTATTATTAAGGGTATAAGCAATATTCATATCAAAAACACATTAAGATATGATAATTTAGACAATTTTTCTGGTTTTCTCTTAAGCCTCGACAAAAAAGTTTATATTTTTCGTAGAACATCAAAAGACGAACAATTAAAGCCACTAATAATTAGAAAGAAACTACTTAATCATGAGTTTGACATACTGCAAGATTTCAAAAAATATGTATTCGCCTTTCCTTATATTAAAAATGCATCTGACTTTTATGCACTTGCACAACATTATGGTTTAGCTACTAGATTATTGGATTTTACAATCAATCCATTTGTCGCTTTATTTTTTGCTGTTAATCAGATTTCTTTTCCAGAAAATGATAACTATAAACTAGTTATGCTTAGTAAGAGAGAGCTAAAGCCAATATCATTAAATCCTTATTCTGCTATAGGTGATGTTTTGACACTTTATGAAATGGATGATTTCAAAGGGATTATTAAACAATGCTTTGATTCTTTGAGTGAGAAAAGCAAAGATGGGATTTATCTTTTTGAACCGAATTATACGAATAGTAGAATTATGTCCCAAGAAGGATTGTTTATCATAGATACAAAATTAAAATATTTTGAAGATTTAAATTCTATTACTAATGAATGTATTATTTTTGAGATTAACAAAATCTTGAGAGATGAGATATTAAAACGACTTGACCTGATGGGAATTAATAGGATTAAAATGATGAACGATTTAGCAACTGTTTGCAATTTTATTAACAAAAAATATGAATAATTTCTAGAGCTATCTATATTATTTCACTTTCTAAAAAAATGTTCATACTCTAACCATAATTATGTTATAATCCTATTAGAGGAATATTTAAATATGGATATTAAATTTGGAACAGGTGGATTTCGCGGAATAATAGGCGATGATTTTACAAAAGATACTGTATGCAAAATAGCTCAAAGTTTATGTAACATATGTCTTAAGAATAATTTTAAAAAAGAAGTAGTTATAGGATATGATCATAGGTTTTTATCTCCTGAAACTGCTAAACGGATGAGTGAAGTTTTTGCTGCTAATAATTTCAAAGTAAAAATATTGAATTCATCTTCACCAACACCAACTGTTATGTATTTAGTCGAGAAATATGAATTAGATATTGGTGTAATGATTACAGCAAGTCATAATCCTTCTTTGTTTAATGGTGTTAAAGTTTTTGAAAAAGGTGGATATGATGCGGATGTCAATTTCACAAATACTGTTGAAAAAGAATTAAATTCAGTTAATAACTATGCAAAACTTGACTATTCTGATGGAATTAAACAAAAGTTAATAGAAGAAATAGATGGCATTACTCCATATAACGAAAACATCTTAAGATTTGTTAAAAACATCAATTCCTCTTTAAAAATTGGATTTGATAACTTAAATGGTGTTGCTTATATTGCATTAAAAGACTTATTTAAAAAGTTTGGACTAAATGATGTCTATGTTTTAAACGGAGAAAGAGATCCTCTTTTTAATGGCAAGATGCCTAACCCAATTGAAGCAAATTTAGATGATCTTAAAAATTTAGTAAAAGAAAAACATTTAGATTTAGGCTTTGCTACAGATAGTGACGGAGATCGACTTGGAATAGTTGATGAAAAAGGAAATTATATTTCGAGTAATGAAATATTAGCTGCAATTTATTTTTTCTTAGTGAAATATCATCATGAAACAGGCGATATTGTTAAAAACTGTGCAACTAGTAATTTGATTGATGGAATCGCAAACTATCTTGGTTTTAAATGTCATGAAGTTGATGTTGGATTTAAAAATATCACTCACACTATGACTGAATATGATTGTTTAATTGGTGGAGAAAGTAGTGGCGGATTGACTATTAGAAATTATATTCATGGCAAAGATAGTATCTTTGCTATCATGATGTTTCTTATGATGGTAAGTGAAATTAATAAGCCAGTTAGTGAAATTATTTTAGAAGTTAAAAAAATGAGTGGTTACAAGCAATTTGTTATTGAAGATTTCATCTCTTACAAAAAAGAAAACGAAGAAAAAATCATTGAATATTTAAAAGAAAATACTCCTCCATTTGTTTTGCCACTCAAAAGAAAAGAACACTACAATCGTAATTTCAAATATTACTTTGAAGATAATCAATGGATACTTATTAGATTAAGTGGAACAGAGCCAGTCTTTAGAATATTTAGTGAAATGAACGATCCAAAGATGGCTCATGAAGATATCAAAAGACTTGATGAATACGTTAAAGGAATATAAAAATGAATTTCAAAGAAGAAGTATTACGTGAACTAGATTTAATTAATAATGCTAAATTTGATGAATCAAACAAGCTTACTAATAATGCTTATTTTTTAGATAATGATATCTTATTAAAAGAAAATAAATGCGGAGATGCTAGAATCCCTTTTACAAAAGACGGATTAGCTCTTTGGGTTCATCAAAATGGAAACATATCTTTAAATGAATCTAATTTCTTTTTAATTAGTGAAGCACTTGAATGTGATAATAATTTCTTCGCATTCTTTTTAGGTGAAAAAGAAGGAGATGAATATCTGCCTACTTCACTTTTTGAAGTTAACAAAAACATATTTGAAAAAGATGTTACTAGATACACAATTTTTAAAAACTCATATGCGATTTTTATATTAATTCATCGAAATATCATTTATGCTTTAAGACTTGGATTAACTGATGAAAAAGATTTCATCTATGAAGTTGAAGTAATTAATAATTCTAAAGAAGAAAAAGATTTATATTCTTCAATGTATTTAAATTTCAATTTAATGCATTCAAGTAAAGACAGTGTTGAAACAAAATGGTTTAGAGAAGCTAAGTATGATAACGACTTATTTACTTTAAATACTGTTGAAGATGTTTCGCCATATGAACATATTCACTCAACATATTACTTAAAAAGAAATGTTTTTGGTAAAACGGTTAAAGAAAATACAACTTCAAGAGGAGTATATTCAAATGGTAAAACAAGTCGCTTTGATAACAGTGAGTGTCTCCTTCTAGGCAAGTTTTTAAAAGAAAAATATACGACAAGATTTAATGATTTTGCTATCTGTGGTGATATTTTAAAGTTCCATTTAAAAGCAAATGAATCTATGAATATATCCTATATTCTAAGCAAGGAGTTAAATAGAGCAAAAGAAGCAAATATCACAAGGTCATTTGCAAAAAGTCTTCAAAACTCAATTAATTATTACGAAAATGATAACTATCTAAAAATGAAATTTAATGATAGTGATATTATAAATTCAAATTTATTTACTAAATTTATTGATAGAGTTATCTATCAAGTTGATTATTGCGCAAGAACTAAAAATAGCACTTTAACTATGCTTGGTATAAGAGATATATTTCAAGCAATTGAAGCTGGACTTATTTGGAACAAGGAAGAAGCTAGAAGAAAAATATTAGAAGCACTCAATTTTACTAATATTAATGGTAGACTTCCTCGTCAATATAGTTTACCAGCCGAAGGACAAAACTACGCTAAAATTGATGCAAGAGAATTCATCGATAGTGGCTTATGGGTAATTGACACTATATATCAATATCTTGCATATACAAAAGATGAAAGTCTTTTAAATGAAGAATGTGGTTATATTAATATTGTTGATTCAATTGGTTATATCCAAGAAAAGGAAGATACAGTTTTAAAACATCTATACTTAATCATTGAATATTTGATTGATAACATTGATTTAGATACACACTGCTTAAAGATTTTATATGGTGATTGGAATGATGCTGTTGATGGGCTTGGTAAAAGCTTAAGCCAAAAAGGATTTACAAATGGCGTTAGTGTGATGGCAACATTCCAGTTATATTCTTCATTAACTAAAATCATTGATATCATCAATCACTATGATAAAGATAACGAAGTGTTGAAATCATATTTTGTTAAAAAGAAAGAAGAAGTAGCAAAAGGCTTAAAAGACAATGCGTTTGTTAAGAAAGAAGAAAGAAGCAAAATCTTACATGGATGGGGCGAAAATAAGAGTTTCTTTGTAGGAAGTTTTGATGATGTCGACAAGAAAGAAAGAGACTCATTAACCTCGAATGCTTTTTATATAAATAGCGACTTCTATAAATTTGATTCAAGTTATATAAATGGAGTAATTGACGCTTATCATAATCTTGATTCTAAATATGGTCTTTTAACATTTAAACCTGGCTTTGAAAAGGATGCAGCAAAGGTTGGAAGAATTGTTAATCTTCCTTTAGGAACAGCCGAAAATGGAGCTGTTTATATTCATGGTGCATGCTTTGCAATTGATTCCTTGTTTACATTAGGACAGGATAAGTTTGCATGGGATGAAATATTTAAGATTATTCCAATAACTCATAAATTTGTTTCAACAACTCCATTTATTATGCCTAATTCATATGGTTACAATGAATCTATTGAAGTAGATGGAGAAAGTATGAACGACTGGTTTACAGGAAGTAGTTCAACTTTAATTAAATTACTTATTAGAAATGTCTTTGGCATCAAAGTAACATTAGATAATTTAATTATTCAACCAGCTAGTTATTTTCCGTTTAAACAAGCAGAGATTGATATCCAAATATTAAATACTCATGTTCATTTAAAACACATATCTGATTCTTCTAATAGAAGAGTTGTCAAAATTAATGGTGAAACGATTAAAGATTTAACTAGTGAATATTTCAAGAAAGATATTAGTGTTTTACCTATTGAAAAACTTAATAGTTATGAATCTTTAGAAATAGAAGTTTTGAACTAAAAACAAAGGTTTTGCAAGGATTTTGATTTATATTAGCAGGTTTTGATATAAATTGGATATACCAATAAACAGCAAAATAGTCAAAAAAATGGTCTGGGCGTAAAAAAAACTGGACCATTTTTTCATATAAAAAAAGACCAAAACTTTTATCGTTTTGGTCTTATGCAAATAACTAATTTTGTATTAATATTCAGCAAATGCGCTTTGAGCTTGTTTGTAGATAGTATCAAATGCATCATCGATTGTTACTGATCCTTGAAGCAAACCAAGGAAAGGACGTGAAGCACTTGTTACCCAAATATTTTGAATATCTTGGTTCAAATAAATCATCGCATCACTTTCATCACTGATTCTTGTTGTTGTTTCATTGCGAACGTCAAGATAACTCTTGATATAGGAATTTGATGTATCAATTGTTGATGTATCGCCATTATCATAAGCTAAGAATCCGTGTGCTTTGTTGGTGAAGTTTGACAATTGTGCATTTGAAATCATTTCTTTGATGAATGATTTGGCTAAATCTTTTTCAGTTGATGATTCTGGAATTGCTATGTATTGGTCACTGCCAATAGCGTAAGTGATACCACTTTCTTTGGCTCCTGTAATAGTTGGAGTGCCTATAAAGCCAAGTTCAAAATTAGAATTTGTTCCATATTTTAAAACTTCGTTATAGACCCAATCACCTGTAAAGACCATAGCGGCGCGTCCATTGAATACAGCTCTTTGAGCATCGTGGTTAGAATAGTCAATGCTGCCACTTAAATAGTTTGAAGAATCGCTAAATAGTGAATACCAATATGTAACAGCTGTTTTTAATTCATCATATATTCCGCTTGCATTATTTGAGTTAAAGTTATCAGCAGAAGAATAGTTAAAGAATTCTTTTACAGCATCTTCTCCAGCAAGTTGCATCCACCAAGTTAAAACAGCATAGTCAAAGTAGTCTGTGTTTTGTCCAGAATATGCAAAAGGAACAACTGTAGCAGTATCGTCTCCAGCAACTGGAATTCTATCTTCTTTGATTTGATTAACAAGAGCAGTTAATTCTTCGGTTGTTTTAGGAATTTCCCAGCCATTTTCTTCAAACATTTTGGCATTATAATAAATTCCGCCCATACCACTTGTCCAAGGTAAACGATAGCAGTGTTTGCTACCATCAGAATTTTTGAAATATAAATGATCGTCAAAAGCATCATCAACTTTTTCTTCAACAGTGACGCCATCAACTGTTTCTTTTAATAAGTCATCAAGTGGAGCAAATAAACCTTGAGCGGCATAGTTACGCCATCCATTATATGTAGTTATATATAAGTCATCAGAGTTATCGCTCGATACAAGTCGACGTCCAATGAGAGTATTAACTTCATAAAGTGATGTTAAGTTTACTGCTTTGCCAGGATTCTTTTCTTCCCATGAATTGATTGTATCATTCAACCATTCATCTCCCCAACCAGCATTATAAAGAACAATTCTTAATTCATCTGGGTTATTTGTTTCACTTGAACCACAACTAATTAAAGCAGTAGAAGCACTAGCAATTAAAGCTCCAGCAACTATAGGTAATAATATCTTACGTTTCATAAATCCTCCTATAAACACAAATTTTCTTAACTATTTTTCATTTACTGAAATAATCAGTATAATTTTCGCACATTTATTAAGAATATTTGCGATTCAATTCTCTTTTATATTTATATTATACACGCAATGAACAATTAACAACATTTTTTTATTTTCTAAAATAATGTTGAATTGAAAGCGCTTACACTATAAAATAGAAATAACAAGAGGTATTTTTATGAAAGTGAAAAAATTCTTATCTATGCTTTTACTTGCTGCAACTAGTGCAGGTATAACATCATGTGGAGGGACTGAAGTGGAAGACGAGCCAAAAGATCCAACTGAAGTTGACCCAATGACTTATTTTGTAGTTGGTGAAGATTACAAAACTTTACCTACAGTAACATCTGATTATACAAATGGTTTTTATGATAGCTTTGAATCTTTTAATAAAGATAATTGGTATGTTGGAAAAGGTTATTGGGGTTCAAATAATGGTGGTGTTTCTCCTCGCAACGTTCATTTAACAGATAATGGCGAACTTGCAATTAGAGGAACAGGTCTCCATTATGCACGTGGTGACTTACAAGGTTATGGTAATTTCACTGATGGAAGAAATGTTGGTGGAACAATTGTTAGTAAATTTTTAACTGGACCAGGACATTATGAAGTTAAAATGAAAGTTTTGCCAAGAACTGGAGCATGTACAGCTTTTTGGACATATACTTATAGAACAAATGAAAGTGGCGCTGCTGACAATCATGAAATTGACGTTGAATTACCAGGCGGAATCAAAAGTGGCAAAGTCACATTTAAGAAAGCTTTAAATACAAACTGGATTACAGAAGCAGATAGTAACTCGGTTGAATATGCTATTGAAGACGTAAATCAAGATGCTGATTATGTCGCATATAATGATGGTGAATATCATACTTTTGGTTTTGATTGGTATACAGATCCAGGAGTTGTTGTTTATTTTTGCGATGGAAAAATCACAAATGTTAGTAATGTTTTTGTTCCATCATTACAAACTCGTATCACATTAGGATGTTGGTTCCCACCATCACTTGTTGGTAGTGCTAATTTTGAAAGTGATTATATGTTTGTAGACTACGTTGAATACACACCATTTAAAGATCAACCATTTGAAGAATTTAATGCTGATCCAGGTCAAGTAAGTGAAGTCGAAAGTGACTATAATATCACCCCAATTACAATTGAAGCAGCTAATAAAGTTAGTAATGGTGATTTTGAGTATGCTAAAAATTACACAAGTACTGGTGAAGATTTAATCAAAGAATTATCAACAAAAGGATGGACTTTTACAAGAATTGTTAGTGAAGAAAAGCCAGTTAGTGAAGTTTGTAGAGTAGTAAAAGGAGCTGGTACAGGAAGTGATGATTTATATGCTGCTGTTATTAGCGATGGTGGTGTTTTAAGACAAGATATTGATAGTGTATATGATAACTACAAATTCAAATTATCTTTTGATGCTAAATCACTAATTGATACTGAAGATGCTCAATTTAGACTTAATTTCTTGGGTAGTTCTACAGGAGATGTCTTAGCTCAAAATGTAATCAACATAAAAGGTAGTGATTTTTCAAATTATACAAAAGAATTTACTGCACCAGTTGGCACTGAATCGATTAGAATCGAAGTAAGAAGCGGAACAGGAAATACTGTTACAGTTGACAATATTAACCTTGAATTTTTAGGAGCTTAATGTGGAAAAATTAGATAGTTTAAATAATGAAAAAACTAGAATTCTTCCTTTAAGAGAAACTAAACAATTTAAGACTCATCGTCTTAGTAAAAGAGCAAGAGACTATATTTTCATCATTCTCATGCTTCTTTATCCAGTTGGTCAATTTCTCTTTACTTGGGCTTTTGTAAATATTGACTCAATATTGTTAGCATTTAAATCTGGTTCAATTTATGGATATGAATGGGCTGGTTTTGATACGATTGTTCAAGTTTGGAATGAAAGTTGGAACAATGTATCAAATACAACAGGAGTAAGTTGGTTAAATGATAGTAGTGTAATCATTCTTAATTCATTTGGTTTTGCTTTAATTACTATCTTTATTTCGTTACCTCTTTCACTTTTATTTTCTTACTTTTTATCAAAGAAAATGCCTTTAGCAAATGTTTTTAGAGTTATTTTCTTTTTGCCAAATATTATTCCAGTTGTCGCTTTAACCTTTGCTTTCTCAATGGGATATAAAGCTGATGTTGGTTATTTATATCCGCTTATCAAAGCTTTAGGAATTGATCCGGTATCTTTAAATACATATCCGCTCTCTCAATTACTTGTCTATTTATACTGTATTTGGGCAGGGCTTGGATATAACATCATTTTAATTAGTGGTGCGATTGGAAGAATACCAAAAGAACTTTTTGAAAGTGCAAAAATCGATAATTGTGGTTATTTTAAAGAATTCTGTCATGTTGTTATACCAATGATTTGGCCAACAATTGTTACTTTAGTAATTCTTGGTATGACTAATGTCTTAACTCTTTATTTGCAACCATTATTTTTAACAAATGGTGAAGGTAATACATGGACTATTTCTTTACAAATTTGGGATAACGTTTCTACAAATTCCCCAAAACAACTTTGTGAAGCAGCCGCTAAAGGTCTTATCTTTAGTGCTATTTGGTCACCTGTTATCTTGCTTGTTAGAAAATTAATGTCGATGAAATATAGGGAGGTTGATTATTAATGGAAAAAATAGAAAACATCTCTCAAATTGAAAGAAACGATCAAAGTAAAAGAAAAAGAGTAAACTATGCATATCACTCCATTAAATGGGTTGTATTTGTAGTTTTTATTATTTACGCCATTAGTTTACTTATTCCTTTTCTTTGGATGCTTCTTAATACATTTAAAACAAATGAAGAATTCAATATGGGCGATATTTGGGGTTTTCCAAAACAATTCTATGGCCTCAATTTTATTGAAATTTTAAATTATGAAATTGTTACAGTTGGCGGAACAACTCAAACAGTTTTCAATATGTTTTGTTGGAGTGTTCTTGTAACAGTTACGGGAACAATAGTTAGTGTTGGCTTAAGTGCCATCGCGGCTTATGTTCTTTCAAAATATAAATTTGTGGGTAGAGGTTTAATTTATGGTGCAGCTATTTTCACAATGGTTGTTCCAATCGTTGGAACTTTACCTTCACAAGTCAGAATGATGGAAACATTAGGTCTTGATGATAGTTTCTTCGGAGTCCTTTTCTTATATTCAGGTTGTTTCGGTTTTAACTTTATTATGCTTTATAGTGCATTTAGTTCTATTTCATGGAGTTATGCTGAAGCGGCAAATTTAGATGGCGCAGGAAGATTTAAGATTTTCTTTAAAGTCATGCTTCCAATGTGCAAAGGACCAATTATTGCTTGCTGTATTTTACAAGCCATAACTTTATGGAACGATTATTCAACACCTTATTTATTTATGCAATCTCATTACACTTTAGCAGTTGGTTTAAATGAGTTGCAGTCGGAATTTATGGGTAATGGTAACTATCCAATGATGTTTGCTTCAGTTATTATTGCACTTATTCCGGTTTTGATTTTATATGCTTGTTTTCAAAAGAAAATTATTGAAAACACAAACGCAGGAGGTTTAAAAGGATGAAAAGAAAGCATATTGGTGTCCTTGTTCTAAGTGCAAGTATTTGCCTAGGCGGACTTACAATGGTTAGTTGTAGTAGTGAGAATAATGGACCAACAGAAACAGAAAAACTTGAATTTGAGAAAACTCTTTACGAAGTTTCTTCAGGAGATGCTGTTACTGTAAAAGGAAATTTAAGTGATGTAACTTATTCTTTCCAAGGCGGAGCTCCAGAAGGAGTAACACTTGATTCAAAAACTGGTGTTATTACTTTTGATGAAAGTTTAGATACTTTGCCAGAAAAGAAATATATTGCTACAAAAGGCGACGAACAAGCTATTACTACAGTTCGCTTTAAAACAGTAGAAGCTAAGCCTGTTGTTACATTTACAAATGTTAGTGACTATGTTTTAAATGGAGATTCAATTAGTGCAAAGGCTGTAACTGATAGTGGAAGAGAATATTCAGTTTCTTATTCACTTAAAGAAAGTGTTGATGGAATTACAATTGATGCTGCTAGTGGTGTTGTAAGATTTGGAGCAAACGTAGCTGATGGCACTAAATTTACAGTTGTAGCAACAAGTAATGGAGTTAGTGAAGAACATGAGTTTGTTGCAATGACAGAACACATTATTTATTCAGAAACTGAAAGTCAAATTGTTGAAGCGTTAAGTGGACAAGATGCAACTTTTGTTCTTAATTTTAATGGAAATACTGAAGGTGATGCAGAAACAACTAGTGAAAATTTAGAAATTGCCGTTAATGGATCGGTTTTAAAAGATAGAAGTGGTTTTACATATGATGCAACTACTAAAACAATCACCTTAAAGAGTGCATTACTTGATACTTTAGGAACTGGCGAAATTGATGTCAAAGCATTAACTCAAAGAAATGCTGTTACATTAAATTTAAGTATTGCTGATAAATTCATTTATTCGGCAAATGATTTCCATACAATTTTTGCTCCTGATTATAGTGGTGAAGCCCCAACATTTAAAGAAGGAAGTCTTGCTGGATATTATGTTTTAGCAAATGATATTGATCTTACAAGCTATTTAAGTGAAGGCGGTCTTGGATATAACGATGGCAAAGGTTGGCTTCCAATTGGTGCTTATAGTGATACAGTTTATGATATTCCATTTACCGGAACTTTTGATGGAAATGGTCACACAATTTCTGGTTTTTATATCAACAACAATCAATTATTTGTTGGCGGATTCTTTGGAAGAAATAGTGGAACTATTAAAAACATGAAACTTGTTGGAACAATTGATGCTATAGGTTCATGGTCAGCAGCTCTTGTTGGAAACAATAGTGACATGGGTGTTATTGAAAATGTAATTGTTGATGTTAATATGCCAAATGAAGGTCAAAGTGCAACAGGAACAATTGCTTCAACAAACTGGGGTAAAATTTCAAACGCATTCTCAATCAATGAAAAAGTAACTGGATTTAATGAAACAGCACAAGCTTGGGCTAAAGCTGGTATTGCTGTTGGATTAAATGAAACAACTGGTGTTTTAGAAAATATCTATGCAGTTAGCACAGATTTTGATGAAGAAACAGGTGCATATAAATATGGTTTATTTGGTCATTCAAATAATGCTGAAGTAACTCAAGAAAGTGCTGGTAAGTTATTTAAATCACAAGAAGAAATGAAAGCTTTTGATTTTAGTTCAGTCATTAGTGATCCAATCTTTAATTTTGTAAAAGGTGAATTACCTGCATTAAATGTTCCATTTACTCCTTCAACAGCTGGCTATATTGCTTTTGAAAATCTCCCATCATATTTATTTGTTGGTGATACTTATGAAGCATCCGTTAGTATCTATCCACAAATCTATCAAGAAGAATTAAAAGACGATGTTGAATACACAATAAGTGGAGTTGATGGTGCAACTGTTAGTGGAAATGCAATTGATTTAACAAATGCTGTTGTTGAAGACACTGCAACCTTAACAATTAATGCTAGTTTAACAGTTGGTAGTAAAACATTAACAGCAACTGGAACAATTCCAGTTTATAAAGAAGTCACAAGTGTTGAAATCACTAACCAAGAAACAGCAATCGATGAAGGTGGAAGTTTAGTTTTAACTACAACATTAACACCTAATATTGAAGATGCAGAAGTTACCTATGAAGTTAGTGCATCAACTTCTTGGATGACTGCTCCTTATATTACAGTTACTGGAAATGTTGTTACTTTAGATGAAAATATTCCAGCAGGTCTTGAATCAATTACTGTAACTGCAGAAGCTTATGGTGTAAGAAGTGGATCAGTAACATTTGGAGTTAGACATCTTGGAACAATTGCTGAAAATAACGTAGTTCATTATGTAGAAGATGCTTCAACTTATGATTACACACTTCCAGAAGCTGAAAGAGAAATTAGAAGTGTTAAAGTTGATGGTGTAGCTCTTGAAGCAAGTGAATATACATTTGAAGATCATGTCTTAAAGATTAACGGAAGTGCAATTAATGGTCTTAAAGATACAATGAGAAAAATCTTAATTGAGACATCATATGGAATCTTTAATGCTTACGCATCTTCATTAACAAGAGAAGAATATGATGAAGAATGGATTAAAGCAAATGAAACTGAAGTTATTGAAATTGCTTCTGTTGAAGACTTTAAAAAGTACTTCCCAACTGATGGTAAGATGACTGAAGAATTTAAAGCTAATATGGCTAAAACATATATGCTTACTGCTGATATTGATTTTGCAGGAGAAGCTATTATTCCTATAGGAACAGCATTAGACGAAAATGGAAATTTAACAGAAAGCGCTGATAACACTAACTTCACTGGAAAAATTTATGGATTAGGACACACTATTTCAAATTATGAATGTAATGGTAACGCATTTGGTGGGTTATTTAGACAAGTTGAAGGTGGAATATTTGATTTAACAATTGATGGAGCAAATATCCATAACAATAATAGTTTATTCGCTGGTGCTCTTGCTGGTATATTAGGTGGTGGTGCAACTATTGAAAATGTAAATGTTGTTAATTCAACTGTTACAAATATATCTGAAGCAATCCCAGGAAATACAAGTGGAACAAATATTGGTGGTCTTGCTGGAAAATCTTGGATTGATGCAAAATATTCTACATATAATGGATTTAACGTTGACTTGTATGTTAAATAATGAAATTTGTAGTAAGATTAAGTAAATAATTAATAGGAAAAAAAGAAGATGGTTAAGAAGGAACTAGGAAAAAAGCAATCATTTGCTAGAGAAGTAAATAATGAAATTGTTTTAAAAGAAGTGAAGAAAAAGCCAAGTAGCGGTACTGAACTTGCTAGTAGGTTAAAACTTTCAAATGCAACAGTTTCGTCTATTCTTAGTTCCCTTCTCCATCAAGGTTTAATTAAAATATATTCAACCGATTCATTAAATGGACTTGGCAGAAAAAGAGTTGTTTATTCAATAAATGATAAGTACTGTTTAATTTGTGTTGTTTCAATTACAAGCTACTCAATTAGCATTACAATTTCAGATTTAGCAGGAAATACTTTAAAAGAACAAATTAAAGAAATTGAAAAATATGATCTTAAAACAATTTATGAAAGCATCATTCAAATTAAAGATATGCTTACAAGTGTTGAATTAAGGGACATTCCTCTAAAGAATATAATTATCTCTTTGCCAGGTTTAATCAACAAAAATACTGGAGATTTGCAGGTTTCTCCACAATTTGATAAGAATTTATTTAGCAACGAACATACAATTTCTAAACTTTTTAGAGACAATTTTAAATCAGATGTTTACCTTGAAAATGACTCAAAATTAATGATGCTTGGTGAATTAAGTAATGGTACGTTCCCATTAAATTCAAAAGGCATGTTAATTTATTTAGATTATGGTATTGGTGGTGGGCTTGAATTTGATAATAAGATGTTTTTAGGAAGTAGAGGCTATGCTGGAGAAGTTGGCTTATTAAAAGTCGAACAGAACAATGAAATAAAAGCGCTTGATGAATTTGTATCTTTAAGAGCCATTCAAGAAATTTATTTAAAAAAATACAATGAAGAAATTTCTCTTCATAAACTTTTTGAGCTTTATAAAAATTGTGATCGAAAAGTTAAAGAAGAAGTTTTAACTACAGCTGAAATTTTAGGAAAAGCAATTAATCAGGTAATTAGTGTGTTTGATTTAGACTACTTTGTTATTGACGGTCGAGTAACTAATTTCGGTGAAGAATACTTAAACAAAATTAGAGAAGTTGTAAATAAAGAACAACCAGATGTTGAGATTGTTTTTGGACATGATGTAAGACAAGCAATAGTTGATGGCGCTAAAAATATTGGTATTGAATATATTTTAAAAACAAACTTAAAAACTTTAAAAAAAGCTGAGAATTAAAGGCTTTTTCTTTGAAAAACATAATTTGAGGTATAAATATGGAAACACTAAGGTTAGACAATGTAACCAAAATTTATAAAGGAAAAAATCGTAAAGAAGGCGATGTTATTGCTGTTAAAGATTTTAATTTGGTTGTTGAAGATAATGAATTTATTGTTTTTGTTGGCCCATCTGGATGCGGGAAATCAACAACGTTAAGAATGATTGCTGGTCTTGAGGACATTAGTTCGGGTAATCTTTATATTGATGGCGAACTTGTAAACAAGATTGAACCAAATTATCGAAACGTTGCAATGGTGTTTCAAAATTATGCTCTCTATCCTCATATGAGCGCTTATAAAAATATGGCTTTTGGACTTAAAAATAGACATGTTCCAAAAGAAGAAATTGATGAGAGAATTCATGAAGCAGCTAAGGTTTTAGATATTGAAGATTTATTAAACCGTAAACCAAAAGCTATGAGTGGAGGTCAAAGACAAAGAGTTGCTCTTGGAAGAGCAATTGTTAGAACTCCAAAAATCTTCCTTCTTGATGAACCTTTATCAAATCTTGATGCTAAATTAAGAGCTCAAATGAGAGTAGAGATTAATAAACTTTATGAAAAATTAAAAACAACTTTTATTTATGTTACTCACGATCAAGTTGAAGCTATGACTATGGGAACAAGAATTGTTGTTATGAGAAAAGGCATTGTTCAACAAATTGATACTCCAACAACTCTATATGATTATCCAAGAAATAGATTTGTGGCTGGTTTTTTAGGAACACCACAAATGAACTTTTATGAAGTAACTTTAAAAGTTAGCGATAATAAAGTTTACATAAATCTTTTTAATAAAGAATTAGTTTATCCATTAGAAAAATTCAGAGAATTTAATAAAGAATTTTGTGATGGCAACGAACACAAAGTAATTTTAGGCATTAGACCAGATAATGTTTCAATTTCAGAAAATGGCGAACTTGAATGCAAAGTTAATATTATTGAAACTTTAGGAAATGAATGTCTTGTTTATGGTGATTTTGATTTAAAAAATGAAACAAGTATTAACGAATCTTTATCTTCTCTTGTTATCTCTTTAAAAGATAGAACAGCTTATAAAATGGGAGATATTATTAAAGTTTCTTTTGATCCAACTAAGATTCATTTCTTTAAAGATGAAGAAGAGAGTGAGATATCAATTTTATTAACTCCACGTACAAAATTAAATGAAATAAGTGGATATCTTTATATAAAAGATAACAAAGCTTTTGTTAATATTAACGAAGGTTTTGGATTTGAACTTATGAATTTAGATGTTTCAAAAATTAATGAAGCTTATAAAGAAAAGATGCATCGAGTAAAGATTTTAATAAATGAAGGTGTTTCTTTAAATTCTAATGGAACAGTTTCGCTTCGTTATGAAGGCAAAGGATTAGTCGGCAAAGAAACTTTATATCGCTATGAACTTAATCCAAATAAAGATCATGAAACTTCTTTTTATGAAAATAGTACTCATATTTATTTAAAGAAAGATTTAGGAATCAAAGAAAATGAATCAGCTAAAGTAAGTTTTGATTTTATGAAAGTTGAAATTATTGGTGATGATAAATTATCAATCTTTGATTTAAATAAGAAAGAAAAAGAACTTGATAAATATGATTTTGTTGAAGTTAAAGAAGAAGTTGAAACAACTAATAAAATCTTAAAACTATTTAAAAAAGAAAAGAACAAAGAAGAAGTTATTGAAAGTTTAAATGAAAAAGATGAAGTAATTCATGATTCATTTATTAAGAAAATGAAAAAATGTTGGGATAGTGCTTTGGTAAAGCTTAAAAACATTTTTAGAAAAAAGTAGAAAGAAGGAACTTATAATGTCTGAATCTATTATGCATAAAGAAATTTTAATGATTCCTGAATCATTAAAATTAACAGAAGTGGCAAATAAAGAAAAAATAGTTGAGTTTTGTAAGGTTTTACATGAAAAAGGTATTAAAAATATATCAGTAGTTGCTAGAGGAAGTAGTGATCATGTTGGAGTATATCTTAAATATTTATTTGAGATATATGCTCATATTCCAGTTTCTTTTGCTGCCTGTAGTGTAGTTACAAAATATGATTCATATCTTGGTTTTGATAAGACATTAGTAATTGGAATATCTCAATCTGGAAGTGGAGAGGACGTCTATGAATATTTAAAGATGGCTAAAGAGCATAAAGCTATTACTTTATCAATTACTAATAACAAAGATTCAATATGTGCTAAAGTTAGTGATTATCATTTTGATTTGAACTTAACTAAAGAAGAAGGACTAGCTGCTACTAAAACATTCATCTCTCAAATCTATATAGCACTTATGTTAGTTAGTGAATACACTAGTAACATTTCTTTAAAAGAAGAAATGAAAAAACTTCCTAAACTAATTGAAGAAGTAATAGAAAGTGAAAAACATATTAAAGAAATAGCAAAGACTTGTGTTAACTTTAATGATGCCTATTTACTAAGTAGAGGTATTAACTATGTTTCTTCTTTAGAAGGTGCTTTAAAGATGCAAGAAACAACATACATCAAAGCAAAAGGTTATGCTAGTAGTGATTTCTATCATGGACCAATGGCTATTGTTGATGAAAAACAAAATTTACTTCTATTAAATTCACTTGGTAAAGTCGAAGATGATAACCATAAATTCTTTGACCGAGTCAAAGAATTGAATCCTAACATCATTGTTATTACAAATGATTCATATTTTGATAAGTGTGAAAAACTTATCAAAATACCAAAGTGTGAAGAAGTTATTTCTCCATTTTTAATAATCGTTGCTATTCAATTATTAGTTTGTAATATTTCTATATTAAGAGGAATTGATGTTGATCATCCAAGAAATCTTAAAAAGGTTACAATTACTAGATGATTATGAAAAGACTAGAAAAGGCAAAAGTATTGCTTGAAGATGGATATAAGATTGTAAATCTAGAAATAGAAGATGGTAGGTTTACTAAAATTGAAGAATGTAAAGATGTTAAAAATGAAAAGCAAGACAAACTCATTCTTCCAGGATTTTTTGATATCCATACACATGGAGCTAATGGAAAAGATTTTACAACAGTAAATTCTATTGAAGAGATTGAAACCATATTGAGTTTTTATGAAGCGCATGGCGTAACTAGTGTTTTTCCTACTCTTCTTACAGAACATGATGAACTAATATTTAAACAACTTGAACTTATCTATCTTGCTAGTTTAAAACATAAAATCATTAAAGGAATACATCTAGAAGGTCCTTTTCTTTCGAAAAAATATAAAGGTGCTCAACTAGAAGAGTGTTTACAGTTACCATCTATTAAAAAATGTGACGAATTTATAAAACATTCTCATGGCTTATTCTCTTATATGACACTTGCTCCTGAACTTGAAGGCACGGAAGAAGTAATTGAATATTTAACATCAAAAGGAATCAAAGTAGCTTTAGGTCATAGTGATGCTAGTTTTGATGATGTAAGAAAAGCAAGAGAAAAAGGGTCAAAGTGTTCTACTCATTTATTTAATGCGATGAAACCACTTAATCATCATGATCCGTCAATAGTAATGGCGGCACTTTACTATAAAGACATGTATGCTGAACTTATTTTAGATGGAGCACATCTTCATAAAGAAGTAGTTGAATTTACTCGTAGTATTAAAGAAAACGATAAAATAATTGGTATAACTGATTCTTTAATGTGTGCTGGACTTCCTGATGGGGAATATAAAATAGGGAACACACCAATTATAGTTAAAGGAAAAGATGCTTTAATTAAAGGAACATCTACTAGAGCTGGATCAACTTTAAATATGCTTGAGGCTTTTAAAAATATTAAAGAGTTTTCGCATCTTGATGATTTAGAAGCTAGTAAGATTTGCTCTTTAAATGCAGCAAGAATGCTTAATATGGATAGTAAGATTGGTTCAATTAAAGAAGGGAAAAACGCTGATTTTATTGTGCTAGATAATGACTATAACCTAAAAGAAACATATATTAATGGAGAGAAAGTTTATTAATACTAGTCAAATAGATATACTTTTAAGACTAGAGAAAAAACTAAGTTTTAACAAAATAACTCAATGAATTGGCATGAACAAAAAATTTCAATTTTTTAAAATTGAAGCATTAAAAATAAACTATTAATGGAAACATTATCTAGAAAACACAAATAAATTTTCTGAAGATAATTCTTTATTAAATGTGTAACCATCTAGATTGAAGCTTTTAATATCTTCTATGTTAGTAATGTTGTTTTTTACTAAGTAATTAACCATTAAACCTCTAGCTATCTTAGAATATGTGTTTTTACTTATATATTTATTTCCACATTTTTCCATAAAGGCAATAGTAATAAACTTATCTTTTTTATCTAAATAAGGTTCAATGCATTTCGAATATTCTTTTGAGGCTAGATTAATAATGATATGAGAGTCATCTAATACTTCTTTATAAAGAGAATCTCCCCAATAATCATATAGATTATTAAAATTATCTATTTTAAGTCTAGTTTGCATTTCTAATCGATATTTAATAATGCCATCAAAAGGTTTTAAAACCCCGTAAAAACCAGATATTATTCTTAAATTTTTGTTGATATAATTTAATTCTGATTCATTAAAAGTGGATGGATCAATGTTTTTATAAACTAATCCGTCATATCTAAATATAGCTGGAATTAAGTCTTGATTTAAATTAGTAGAATGTAAAACTTCATATAAAGCATCGACCATTTTAGAATTGCATTTCCATAAAGTAGTTAATTCAGATTTACTTAAAGTCTTTAACTTGCTTAATATGTTTTTAGCTTTGTCTATAAATATAGGTGTATCAATCTTCATATTTAAAGATTGATAATCTCTCATATTTTTAGCTGGAGAAATAATAATTCTCATTTAATATTTCCTAACATTGTTAAAGCATCAGTAGCCGCTTTTACTTTATCATTAGCAAAAACGATAATACCATCTTCATTAATTAAATAAGTGGTTCTAACTATTCCCATATAGGTTTTTCCATAATTTTTCTTTTCTTTCCAAACATCATATTTGGTTATAGCGTCTAATTTTTCATCACTAAGAAGAGTAAAACCTAGATTATAGTTAGTTTCAAACTTTTTATGAGAGCTAACAGAATCTTTACTTATAGCTAAAATAACAACATTTTTAGTTTTAAAATTTGCCAAGTTAGCATTATATTCGCAGGCTTCTTTAGTGCATCCTGGCGTATTATCTTTTGGGTAAAAATAAAGAATAACTTTTTTACCTAGATAGTCCTCTAATTTATGCAATTTTCCATTTTGGTCCATTAACTCAAATGAAGGTGCTTTTGTTCCTATGGTTAACATTGATATTCTCCTTTAAATAACTACTAGTATAATAAACTAAAATTTCATTATTTTAAAATCAGGTGCATTTGTTCATAAATATTTATTTTAATTTCTTTACTTTAAATATTGCTCAGTAATATCGTAGAAAAATTCAGATGACCAAATCTCAATTTTCCTTTTATCATTTATAAATTCAATTACGTCATCTTTAGCAAGTTGAAAGTCTACTTGTTTAAATTTTTCATAAAGCATTGATTTAAGTTGCTCTATAGTAAATGCATCTTTAGCCTTTATTACGCCTGAATTAATAAGTTTCTCTTTTAGAAATTCCATATTTGGTTTTGCATGATGAGAAAGTAGATAAACATAATCATAAAAATCTCTTCCTTTAACTCTATGTTTCCAATTTCTTAATAAGCAGGCATGTATTTTTCCAGCAAATATTGTTGGTAGGTCAAATAAAGTTATATTACAAGGATAAGGAGTTAAAATTGATTTATGAGTAATTACCTGCGAATTTAAAAGTTTAGTATCAACTTCAATCTTAACTTTTAAAAGTTCACTCTTATTAAAAGACTTTATTTTTGATTCTCCAAAAAGTGCTTTAAAGAATGTAGAAGTAGGAGCTGAAACATAAGCATCTAAAACTTCGCTCTGATTAGTTTTTTTCTTTTGTACAATATTTACTTCTATGCCTAGAGAAGTGAACTCACTTTTTATAATATTAAAGTACGATGAGAAATCAAAATTATCATTTGGTTTTATAAAAGTGAAATCTAAGTCTTCGCTAAATCTATCAAGACCATAAAAAAGTCTTAAAGATGTTCCACCCATAAAAGCAATTTTTGTAAAGAAATCAGTTCGTGAAAGAGCAGATAGACAAATTTTTTGCATGATTTCTTTTGCAATATTTACTTCGCTATCTTGTTTTAAATCATAGTCCTTAATCATATCGTTCAATATACTATTCATGATTCTTCTCCTTTACTTACTAATTTAGCTAACAAACTAACATTATTTGAATGGTATAAAGATGATAGAAACATTAAATCATCTTTATTTAAAGAATAGACAATATCTTCATCAATTCTTAGATCATCAAAAAGCATATCTTTAATATCTTTTAGTGTTCTAACAGGAGGCATAATGTAGAGCTTATCACAAAGTGCTTTCTCTTTAGTTGCAATTAGATAAGTAGTGCCTTCATATTCTTCAGTTTTAACCCCAACACTAAAAGCAGCTTTAGGCACGTCTTTATAAATATAAGTACCAAAGTAATTTTCATATATCTTTCTTTTTCTTTTAGAAAATGTGGCAGAGGTGTAAGTGTGCATAATTCCTTCTGGAATCATATCGTAATACCAAAGTGCATATTCAAAAGAAAGATACGAAGGTCCATAGATGAACTGAGCAAGTAAAGCTCCTTCTAGATTTTTATCATCTACATATAATCCTTTTTTTAAAGAGATGAGATTTTGCTTTTCTGTTTCTCTTTTAATCTTATCAGCCGGATTTGAGTAATCTTTATATTTTTCTAGTAGTGCTTGTGTTGTTAAAATTTGCATATTCGCTCCTCTATTTACAATTATATTGTAGTTTTAGGAGCGAATAAACAATTTTTATTTAAATTTTTGTTAACTTTTTATCGATATATGTGTAAGGATTAAGATTATCAGTGAATTTTCTTAATAATCGTTATTATATTCAAAACTAAAAGCAACATCGTTCGATAAAAATAATGAGGATTACATACTTTTATCAGGCCTCATATGAAAAGCAATAATTATATCTTGTTTTTGAAATTGCACATTCCTTGCTATAATTTCTCTATAAATGGAATATCAAAATTACTCAAAAGAAGAACTTATTAAAGAAATAAATAAGTTAAAAGAAGAAAACGAAAAACTTAAAAATCTTTTAGATTTGCATGGTATTTCTTTAAATGGTGAAGAAAAAGCTTTTGAAAACTATAATAAAGAAGAAAAGTTAGATATCTATTTTTCTTATTTTCAAGGTAATCCTGATTATGTAGCAGAAGAGTATTTTAATAAAGCACAAAATAAAATTGCCTATGCTCCTTTATGTTTAAAAAAGTTTAAAGAAGGATGTTTGCTTTTAGAAAAGAAAAAGTGTAAGGAATGCAAAGCATCAAACTATGCTAAATATAATAAAGAGATTGTTTTAAAGCATTTAAAAGGAGAAATCTCTCTAGGGTTATATCCAATTAAAGACAATGAAAGAGTAAAACTCATTGCTTTAGATTTTGATGAAAAAGACTATAAAAAAGAGGTCTTAAAAGTAAAAGAGATTGCTTCTTATTATGGAATTGATGGAGCAATTGAAATATCAAAGTCTGGAAATGGTGCTCATTTTTGGATATTTTTTGATGAATGGGTTTTAGCAAAAGGTGCTCGAAAGATTGCCCACTTTTTATTAAATGAAGCTTTTGAAAAAGGCTATATCGATAATTTAGATTCTTTTGATCGTTTAGTGCCAAGTCAAGACAAGACTCAAGATAGTAATAAATTTGGTTCTTTAATTGCTCTTCCTCTTTCTGGAAAGATGGCTAGTCAAAATACAACCATATTTTTTGATGAATATTTTGAAAAATATCAAAATCAATTTGGTTATTTAGCTAGTGTCAAAAAGGTCGATTTATTTACTTATAATCAATTACTTAACAAGATATATGAAGAAGAGAAGAAGAGTGAATCTTTACTAGGAAAGAAAGTATTTTTTGAGGCTAAAGACTTCAAAAAAGGATTGACTCTTCTTATTGATAACACAATTAGAATAAATAAAAGTAAATTAACAAAAGTTTCTTTAAACTATTTAAAAAGTATTTCCTCTTTATATAATCCAACCTACTTTGAATATCAAAGTAAAGGTTTATCTACTTTTAAAGAACCAATCTTTTTTAAACTATATGAAGAAGATGATTTAGAGATTTCTTTGCCTCGAGGAGTACTAGATACTTTAATTAATGCCTTAAATTTAAAACACGTTGACTATAAGATCATTGATAAAAGAATCGAAGGAGAAGTAATTGATATTAACTTTTTAGGAACTTTAAAAGCTGAGCAAGCTAAAGCTCAAAAAGTGATGTTAGAAAAAGACAATGGAATTCTTGTTGCGCCAACTGCTTTTGGTAAAACAATATTAGCTATATCTTTAATGAGCGAGATTAAAAGAAACACATTAATCCTAGTAGAGAAATTGACTTTGATTGACCAGTGGAAAGAAAAGATACTTTCTTTTACTGATTTAAAAGAAGAAGATATTGGTATTTTTAAAACTGGCAAAAGAAAGTTAACTGGTAAAGTTGACATTGTTTCAATTAAATCACTAGAGAGTAAAGAAATGGATGAAAGTATTTACTCAAAATATGGACTTGTAATAATTGATGAAGTTCATCATGTAGCGGCTGATACTTTACTTTCTTCAGTAAGAAAACTCCATTCTAGAAGAATGTATGGCTTAACCGCAACGCTAAAAAGAAGTGATAAAAACGAAAACCGAATTAAAAAATTACTTGGTGATGTTTTATATGAAGTTAAAGAAACTAATAGTTCTTTTAAAAGAATATTGCATCCAATAATTACAAATTTTAACCGAGATTTGCAGGATTTTGAGTCAGTAAAAGGCCGAATTGATTATAATAAACTCATGAATGAGTTATATCTAGACGAAAATAGAAATGAACTTATTTTAAATACTCTTCTTCCTTTAATTAATAAACATAATATTTTAGTTTTAACCGAAAGAATTGAACATAGTGAAATATTATTAAGGCTTATTAAAGCTAAGTCAGATTTTAAAAATATTTATCTAATTAATGGATCAATGTCCAAAAAAGAGCAGGAAGCTTTTAAAACCTTTCTAGATAATTTAGATGAAGGTGAAAAAGTCTTAATTATTTCAACTGGAAAATATATTGGTGAAGGATTTGACTTAACTCGTTTAGATACTCTTTTTGTTACTATGCCTATTAAATGGGAAGGAACTTTGCAGCAATATGTTGGTCGTTTACATCGAGAAAGCGACAACAAAAAAGAAGTTCATGTTTATGATTTTGTTGACTTAAAAATAGGAATTTTTGAAAGAATGTTTAATATTCGTTTAAGTAAATATCATAAGCTTTATTATTTAGGCGAAAGAAAAGAAGAAGAACAGATTATTTTCTCACGTAAAGATTACTATAAAACTTTAATTAATGATTTTGCGAAAGCTAAAACTAATGTTACTTTCTTTATTAGTTTTGGTTATGAAGATGCTATTTATTCTTTTCTTAAATATATAAATGTACCTTTAGATATTTATACTCACTTAGAATTTAAGTTTAATGAGAACCAATTAGTTAAAGTTCACTTTAAGAAAGTTTCTTTAAACTTAATATTAATAGATGAAAAGATAATTTATTTTGGTGATTTAAATCCATTCATGTTTAAAAAGAATGAAGAAGAGTCACTTTTAAGAATTATTGATAGTAAATATGCAAAAAGTTTAGTTCATGAAATTGGTAGTGATGATCCTTTAATTGACTTAAGAATAGATGATTGATGATTTACTTCTACTAATTGTTAAAGAATTTAAATTTAGAAATAGTTAAATTAGGAATTGGTAGTGCCTTGAATATGTAATTAAGGACACAGATAAATCCTCAAAAATTTTAGTTTGAAAACTAAAACTCGCTCATAAAATTTGTGAATTTTCCAAAAAAGTCGCTCATAAAATTTGAGATTTTCCAAAAAACTCGCTCATAAAATTTGTAATTTTCAAAAAAAGTCGCTCATAAAATTTGAGATTTTTCACAAAACTCGCTCATAAAATTTTGAAATCATCTTTTAAAAAACTAATTATGATAGTAAAATTATTCCAGAGGCAGTTAAAGTGTTTAAAAGAAAAATTCAACAAAAATTAATCGAATGGTCTAGCAAAGAAAAGCATCATCCTTTAATCGTTTCCGGATTAAGGCAAGTTGGTAAAACAACATCAGTTTTAGAATTTGCTAAAAACTATAAAAAGAATGTTGTTTACATAGATTTTCGAGAGAACAAAAATGCTCAATTAGCTTTTAATGGCGATTTTAATATTGATGAAATAACAACTTATTTAACTGCAATACTACCAAATGTTAAGTTTATACCATATGAAACGGTTATAATTTTTGATGAAATTCAAGATTGCCAAAATGCACGAAGCTCACTCAAATATTTTGAAATAGATGGTAGATATGAAGTTATAGCAACTGGTTCCTTGCTAGGTGTTAAAGGTTATCATATCAATGATAAATCAAGAGGAATACCTGTAGGCTTTGAAGAAAATGTTGTCATGAAAGCAATGGATTTTGAGGAATTCTTATGGGCTTTAGGTAAAAATGAAGAATTGACTAATTATTTGAAAGATTGCTATTTAAGAAAAAGACCAATTAATCCAGGAATTTATGAAGAAGTCAGAAAACTTTATTTGCAATACGTTGTTGTTGGTGGAATGCCGGAAGTAGTTTCGGATTTTGTTAAAAATAGAAATTTTCAAAGGACGTATTTAATTCAAAAAAATATTTTATCTTCGATGGAAGCTGACTTTGGTAAACACCTATTAGATGATGGTTCGCTTAAAACTAATTTTAAAGAAAAAGAAGTTTTAGAAATTGTGTTTAATTCGATTCCAAACCAATTATCTAGTGAGAATAAGAAATTTATGTATAGTAGAATCGAAGGAAAGATTTCAAATAGTGAATACTTAAAAGCTTTAACATGGCTAGAAGATTATGGACTTATTGTTAAATCTTATAATTTAAAGTGTTTGGAATTGCCATTAAAAACAAACATAATTGAAGATCAATTTAAAATATATTTAGCAGATATTGGATTATTGGTAGCTATGAATGAACAAGGCACCGTTAAGGATATACTTACTGATAACTTGTACATATATAAAGGAGCAATATTTGAAAATTTATTTGCTGAAACCTTTAATAAAAGTAATCTTGATTTATATTATTACCGTAAAAAGAATAGCACATTAGAGATTGATTTTATTAGTAGACGTAATGGAAAAGTTTTACCTATTGAAATTAAAGCTACAAATGGAAATAGTAAATCGTTAAAAGAAGTTTTGACTAATCCTATTTATGAATGTGATGAAGGAATAAAATTTTATGATGGTAATGTATCAAAAAATGATAAATATTATTCTTTGCCTCATTTTTTAAGTGTCTTCTTTAAAGGTGAATATGAATAAAAGCTTATGGGTTTAAAGTAATTTAATCTGCAAAAATGTGCAATTAATTGAGTGCTATAACTTGTAACCTAAACTTTTTATACTAAATCACCTGAAATTTTAAAAAAGTCCGATAAATATCG
>ENA-OOXJ01000121-OOXJ01000121.1-human-gut-metagenome-genome-assembly--contig:-NODE-121-length-71768-cov-6.108070_pt1 | contig 71768 bp, 55 predicted proteins | sample MGYA00241587_ERZ501343 | MGnify/ENA primary metagenome ERZ501343 (study PRJEB25962, sample SAMEA2042918) | human gut metagenome | biome: human gut; feature: human-associated habitat; material: faeces... | reverse complement strand
ATTTATCGTTTACATAGGCATCCATCTCGTCATCATTGGAGTAGATATAATTGCCGTTTTCATCGATGGTTATCCCTCTCATTTGGGTGTATTTTTTCTCAATGAGTTCCAGCTCTTCCTTAATTTCGTTGAAGTCCCGGCGGGGAGTGATGGCAAGGAAGGCTTTGTAGGCATTGCTGTCTTTGCACATGCGGCGCATGAACTTTTGCAGCGAAGCGGGGGTGAGTCCGTCCAGTGTGGCCTGATAAATGTGGTGCGGGATTCCCAGGGAATCGTTGATGGGGAGTGGCGAACCGTTGAAGGCAATGCTTACGACGTTGCTGGCGGCAGCCGGTCCCAGCACGAGGGAAGCGGCCCACACGCCCATTGACCAGCCTATCACGTTGACGGTTTCGTAACGGTCGAGCAGGCTGTGGTCGAAGTCAAGCGAGCGATAGTCGTAGCACACCATATAGTCCATGCCCTGGGGCCTGTATTGCTTGAAAGGGGTTTCGTCGCATGCCCATCCGGCAAAAAAGAGGAGGAGCTGCGGATTGTTTTCGTGGATGATATAAACTTGTTTCATTGTCTGTCGTTGGGTAAAATAAGGTTTCGTTGTGATTGCAACTATTGAAACTCTTGGTTTCTTGGTCTGAAACTTGAATGAAACCAGTGGTTTCGCTTAGGGAAACTCATGGTTTCGTTCAATGAAACTTGTGGTTTCGTTTAGGGAAACTCCTGGTTTCATCAGATGAAACTAGAGCGGAATGGCTGCAATCTCTTCTTCCGTCAAGGCTGCTGTGAGCGAGAAGCGGATGCGCGAGGTTCCTTCGGGCACCGTGGGCGGACGCACGGGCAAGGCATAAAAGCCGTGGCGCTGCATGTGTTCGGCACGTATGATGGTGTCGGCACTTGCCCCGATTATCATGGGAACAATCTGGCTGGTACTGGGTGTGCTGTAACCTTGCTGTTCGAGCCTGCTGCGCAGCTGCCGGCCCAGGCTTTGCAGATGCTGCCGGCGGGCATTCATACCCGACAGCCGGCGTACGACAAACAGCGTCCAGGCCATGCAGACGGGCGGAAGGGCGGTGGTGAAGATGAAGGGGCGCATGCGGTTCACCAGATAGTCGCGCACCGTATGGCTGCATATCACATAGGCGCCTGCCGAAGCGGCAGCCTTACCAAAAGTGCCCACCAGGAAGTCGATGTCGGCGATGCAGCCATCTTCTTCGGCGCAGCCCAGCCCCGTAGGGCCGAATACGCCGAAGGCATGGGCTTCGTCCACATAGAGCAGCACGTTTTCATGGCACGACTTCAGCTGTACCAGTCGGCGCAGGTCGGTACGGTCGCCATCCATGCTGAATACGCTTTCGGTGACAATGATGATGCGGTGGTATTGTCTGGCGTTTTCGTGCACGAGCCGTTCCAGTTGCGCAAGGTCGTTGTGACGGTAGCGGATGCAGCGGGCGGGGGCGGACAGCCGGATGCCGTCTATCAGGCTGGCATGTACCAGCTTGTCGGCCAGTATAAGGGTCTGTGCATTGGCCACGGCAGGCAGTATGCCGGTGTTGGCATGGTAGCCGCAGTTGAATACCAGGGCGGCCTCGGCACCGAAAAGGCGGGCAAGTTCAGCCTCCAGCTCATCGTATATCTGGAAGTTTCCTGTCAGCAGCCGGGACGACGACGAGGTAGGCAAAAAGGTTTCCGGTGTGAGCGTGTCAAGAAATTCCTTGCGCAATGCCACATCGGCAGCCAGTCCCAAATAATCGTTCGACGACAGGTTCAGCATTCTTTGTCCACCGACGGTGACGTAGCGTCCGTCGTGCTTCAGCGCCGGCAGTTGTCTCAGGTTGCCTTTGGCTTGTAGTGCGTCCAGTTCTTGTTGCAGTTCTTGCTTGAAGTTCATGTCTTTTCTTTTATTTCATTTCCGATACAATCTTGAGCAATCCTCCGGTCAGGCGGCTCAGTTGCTCCGGTTCTGTGACGAAGGGAGGCATCAGGTAGACCAGTCGTCCGAAGGGGCGCACCCAGATTCCTTCTTCCACAAACCGGCGTTGCATCCAGGCCATGTTTACGGGCTGCTTGGTTTCTATCACTCCGATGGCGCCCAGCACACGCACGTCGGCCACTTGCGGCAAGTAGCGTGCCGGCTCCAGTTCGCGGCGCAGTTGTTCCTCGATGCGGCGTACCCGTGCCTGCCAGTCGTATTCGGCCGAGGTGAGCAGACGGATGGAGGCGCAGGCACAGGCGCATGCCAGCGGATTGCCCATGAACGTGGGGCCGTGCATGAAACAGCCGGGAGCGTGATTCGATATGGTATCGGCTATTTCGTTCGACGCCAGTACGGCCGAAAGGGTCATGTATCCGCCCGTCAGGGCTTTGCCGATGCACATGATATCCGGTTCCACTCCGGCATGTTCCCAGGCAAAAAGTCGGCCGGTCCGTCCGAATCCGGTGGCAATTTCATCGAATATGAGCAGCAGCTGGTATTCTTGGCACAGGCGTGCGGCTTCGCGCAGATATTGCGGGTGATAGAACCACATGCCTCCTGCTCCTTGCACAATGGGTTCCAGGATGAGTGCGGCCAGTTCGTCGGCATGACGTTCGATGGTCTCTTTCAGCGGCAGGATGTCGTCGGGGTTCCATTCGCTGTCGAAACGCGAGCGAGGTTGCGGCACGAAGTAGCGCACGGGCAGGGCGCTTCCGAAGAGCGAGTGCATGCCCGTGACGGGGTCGCAGACCGACATGGCATTCCACGTGTCGCCGTGGTAGCCTGAACGGATGGTGACAAAGTTGTTTTTCTGTTCCCTGCCTTTGCCCACCCAATACTGTACCGCCATTTTCAGGGCTACCTCCACGGCTACGGAACCGGAGTCGGCATAGAATATTTTCTGCATGCTGGGCGGAACGATAGGTAGCAGCAACTGTCCCAGTTCGATAGCCGGGTCGTGTGTTAGTCCGCCGAACATGACATGCGACATCTTTTTCAGCTGTTCTTCAACGGCATGGTTCAGCACAGGATGATTGTATCCGTGCACCTGGCACCACCATGACGACATGCCCTCAACCAGGGTTTCGCCCGTCTCCAGAGTAATGGTAGCCCCTTGGGCACTTTTCACCTTATAGACCGGAAGCGGGTCGGTGGTCGAGGTGTAAGGATGCCACAGATGTTCACGGTCGAATTGGGAACTGCTGAGTCTGTATCCGGCTTCCCGTATGAGTTGTTTGTCTTCGGCCACCTTTGAACCAAGTGTGGTGAGCAGGTCGCCCACAATGGCCGAATTGATACCTATGTACATCGCTTTTTTCACGGCTTCCTGACTCAGTTGTGAGCGTCCGCCGGCAAAGCGCAGGTAGGCTGTCGGATTAATGAAGCGGAAGAGGGCGATGGTGGTGAGTATCTCCTCTTCGGAAAGCGGAGCCTGGTGTTCCAGCGGAGTACCCTTGATGGGGCTAAGCAGATTGAGCGGGATGGACTGTACTCTAAGCTGTTGCAGGGTGAAAGCCAGTTCTATGCGTTGTTTCATTGTTTCTCCCATACCGATGATGCCTCCGCTGCACACGTCCATACCCACACGGCGGGCAGCTTCGAGTGTGCGAATCTTCTCTTCTTGTGTATGAGTGGAACAGAGGGTGGGGAAGTAGCTGGGAGCCGTTTCAAGGTTGCAATGATAGCGTGTCACGCCGGCCTCGTGCAGGGCGTGCAGCTCCTCTTCGTCGGCCAGTCCCAGTGAGGCACAGAGCTGGATGGATGAGTGGCGACGCAGGTAGTGCACCGTATCGCACAGCTGTTCCATTTGTTTCTTGGAAGGCTTCCGCCCGCTGGTAACCAGTGAAAAGCGGTTTACGTCCTGTGCTTCATTGGCACGTGCGTGCCGCAGGCATTCTTCGGGCGACAGCAGATCGTATATTTCGGCTTGTGTGTGGTAGTGCGAAGACTGTGCACACCATTTGCAGTTCTCCGGGCATCGGCCGGACTTGGCATTCACAATGGAGCACATGTCAAATTCGTTTGAGGCACATGCCTGGGTAATTTCATGGGCTGCGCGGTAAAGAGCCTCACGGTCGGTGGTCTGTGCCAGCCAGTGTGCTTCTTGCATCGTGATGTGTTCGCCGCTTACTGCTTTTGCTTTTAATTCTTGTATAGTCATAACAACAGATTGTTTTTAAACAAAACAGGCATATACTTCCGGGTATTGTATAATCCGGCCGTATATGCCTGTATGCATTTTGTGGAAATATATTTGTGACTATGGTCAATAGTCATGCGATGTTCGGTAGGTGTTGAGTGCAGAATGGTTTGCATAATGATTCCTCCCAAGTCCCATTCCGCCTGTTCCCATGTATGTGAAGATGTTAGGTCGGAAACATCAACAGACTGCTTTTGTACGCTTGCAAACTGCAATATTGCAGTCTTTCGCTTGCTTAACGAATTATCCGCAATGCTTTTGCTGACATGCCCGATGGTAACGCATTTCCCTATGCTGGCAAATGCAGCATAAGCCTTTCTGCTCCATTTGCGGAAGCGGATTGTTGTGGGAAGATGTTTGATTGCTTTCATCGGAATACCAGTGGTTGCGTATACATTTCAACTTTATTGGTTGCAAATGTAGAAAAAAGAATGTTTGCCAACGCCTGTTCTTGCCTATATTTTATGAATTGCGGCTGTTTTGCGTCGGCAAAATGCAATACTGTTCATGTTATTGGGCTAGAATCGGCTCTATACAATAGAAAGTATCTCTTTAGGATTCTAAAATCCCTCTTTGCATTGCTGAAGTAGGTATTTAGGATTGCTAAAGTGGCTGTTTTCAGATTTTGTCTGCTGGAAATACAACTCCGACCTGCTTTCTGATTTCATCCACGACTTTCAATGTTCCTAATGAATTCTGGTGGCTGTTGATTGATGATTCCCGTTTTCCAGCGAGGACTAGGTCGATAAATTCTGCTACTTCATAATAATATTCATTTCTGTCGGTTGTTCTAGTCCAGTCTTCTGTTGGCAGTTGGATTCCTTTTCCGCCTGCAATGTTTTGGAAGCGAGGTTGGTAATAGACCTGTTCTATTTGGTTAATGCGGTTGATGGAGATGATTCCATCTTCGCCCTGTATCTCGGTTGGGAGATAAGAGTTCGCTATTTTGGAATAGAGCACGGTTGCTTCCATATCGTTGTATAGGAATGTTGCAGTTCCTTGCCCGTCAGTACCGGAGCTGAGCATTATTCCGGATGCGGTTATCCGTTGGGGCATACCGAACAAAACAATCATCGGATAAATGGTATAAACTCCAATATCCATGATTGCTCCATTGGAACAGGCTGGATTAAAAGCATTGGCAACTTTACCTTCCTTGAACGCATCATAGCGGGATGAATATTGGCAGTAGGATGAGAAATAACGGCGTATGGTTCCAGCTCTCCCTATGTTGGCAATTACTGCTTTGAAACTAGGCATTAATGTAGGCTTCATTGCTTCCATCAAAGTGACATTGTATTTTTTAGAAGCAGCTATCATAGCTTCTGCTTCTTTGGCATTGGAAGCCAAAGGCTTTTCACAAAGTACATGTTTGCCATGACTCATGCAAAGTATACTTTGATCGGCGTGCCTGAAATTGGGAGTTGCAATATACACAGCGTCAATCAAAGGGCTGCATGCCATTTCTTCCAACGATGTGAACTGGTAGGGAATGTGATGCTTGAGGGCAAACTCCGCGGCCCTTTCTTTGGTTCTGGAACAGACGGCAGTCAGTTCAAAACGGGGATCTTGTCTGGCTCCGGTTATAACCCAGTCGGTTATAAAATTAGTTCCCAACACGCCTAAACGGACTTTATCCATGTTTTTACTATAATATAAAGGTTGCCTGATTACTGAATTTGGAAATCGTTTGTTGGCAGGTAAAATTAATTATTCAATCATCCAAATCGATTAATTCTCCTTTTTTATTAAACGTCAGCGAGAAACCGTTATTCAGTTCTACTTCAGTTTCTTTGGATTTACGTTCTATTTTGATGACATGATGTTCTGGAAAATAGCTTTTAATATATTCCATTATGTACTCAGGAATCAATACTGGAGGGACTGGCATATCGTCGCATTCTATTTCTGTCCAGTTACCTTCGCCCGTGAATTCAATTTCTGTGCGATCAGTCAGAAGGACCTCATATTTTTTTATTCCCCAAAATTCTTTTTCTATTTTGATATAAGAAATTTGTGCTTGTGGAAAATGGCGTTTGATAAGGCTATGAGCTTCTGCTGGTAAACGCTTGGTATCGTAAGTGACAATGCCGTCTGCATAGGTAAATTGGGTAAGGGCAAATAGTGATATCCAAAGAAATATAACTTTTCTCATAATTGCATGTGTAAATAGATACTTCATTTGAAGGCAAAATAAAAGTATAAAACTGGAAATAATTAGGAATTTAATGCCCTGTGTTTAAGACTGGTTGTTTTTTTGTAAAGAAAAACAGTGCATATTATCATGCCATTCATAAGTCAGATCCAAAGAAGAGGCAACAGCAATGGAATGGGCAATCGCTAATCCTAATCCCGTAGATTCTTTGCTGTTTGCTGCACGATAAAAACGGTGAAATAATTTCTTGCTGTCTAATGGGACTTTGCCTGTGTTTTTTATAACCAGTGAATGGTCGGTTGTGGTGATGTGAAGTTCACCATTCACCTGATTATGGAGCAATGCATTTTTCAATAGGTTGGTAATTAAAATCTGGGCCAATATAGAGTTGCATTGGATTATAAAAGGATGTTCGCCATGTATGCGTGATACATTAACCTGCTTGTTTTCATAAATATCGAGCAAATCAGGTAATAGACTGTCCACTAGTTCGTCAACCGATACATTTTCTGTTTCGGTATATTGCCCGTTTTCAATGCGTGAAAGTAATAACAGAGATTTGTTCAGTTTTACAGCTCGTCCTAATGTGGTATAAATTTCATCCAGTTCTTGCATTTGTTGTTGAGTCAGATTTTCATTCTCTGCCAATAGCTCGACTTTACCCTTTAAAATGGCCAGAGGAGTCTGTAATTCATGGGATGCGTTTTCAATAAATTGTTTTTGCTCAATATAAGCCTTGTAACTGCGGTTACCCATGGCGATGGCAGCTTCGCTAAGCAGTTGGAATTCGCGTATGCGGGTAGGATTGTCCAATGGTGGAACCTCTTTACCAGGATGCAGATTGTGCAGCCAGTCCAGCAATTTGTGTAAAGGTGAAAATACACTGGCCAGTACTCGTCTTATGCCAATGGAGGTACATATAATGAACAATAGAAATAGAACTCCCAAATAACAGAAAATGGCTCTTACCATATCATCGCGTTCCAAAATGGATATCATTAAAGTGAGTTCATAAAATTGTCCGTTTGACATGCGGAACGAAGTCTGCATGACGCGAACCGGTTCGTATTCTTTTTCGATTTCAATATATATGGTAGAGTCATAAAATTTCTCACGGTAGTTATGACCTTCTTTCTCCGAAATAGGACGGAATTTATAAAAAGACATTATTGTACCTTCTGTGTGTAAGGTAGATGGTTCGCGCAGGGTTTTCTTAATTAGGAGGTGTGCATAATTTTGTAACGTATCATCTGTCTCGTCTATGACTTCATCCATAATGGCATAATAGAAAAGTATTCCCCACAATGCCATTAACAGAAATAGAAATAGAGACAATTTACGGTATGTATAGTGTAGCAGTTTCATGCTTCTGTTAGTTTATAACCAAATCCATAGACAGCTTTTAATTCGACAGTGGCTCCTGCTTGCTTTAGTTTTTTTCTTAAATTTTTGACTTGTGAATAAATAAAATCTAATGAATCGGCTTGGTCTATGTTATCGCCCCACACTGATTCTGCCAGGCTCATTTTATTGATTACACGATTGGGGTTTACTGCAAAATAATATAGTAAGTCAAATTCCTTGCGGTTCAGTTGGAGTAGTGTTCCGTTAACAGAAACTTGCCGTTTGTCTGGCTGTAATTGAATGTTCCCCACAGAAATATATAGTTCGCCTTGTGATTGTCTGCGGCGTATCAGCGATTTAACCCGTGCATTCAATTCTGCCAAATGAAAAGGTTTGGTCAAGTAATCGTCGGCACCTAACTCCAGGCCGTCAACTTTATCGTCCAGTGAATCTTTGGCTGAGATTATAAGTACACTGTCGCTACGGTGGAGCCGTTTTAATTCACGCAACAAATCCAACCCGTTTCCTCCTGGGAGCATAATGTCCAGTAAGATACAGTCGTAATCGTAATCGTTAATCTTATCCAAAGCCGAAAAGTAGTTATCGGCAGTTTCAACGACAAACTTCTCTTTTTGCAAAGAAGCTCCAATCGTTTCACGCAAATTTTGCTCGTCTTCTACTATTAAAATTTTCATGAGACAAAGATCGTTTACAAAAATGGAAAGAAGTTGGAAAAATTATGTTATTCAGCTGCCTCTTCTGTAGATTGATTTTCCAAAAGTTCTTCTTTGGTCATCCGGATATTGCCTTCTGGACTGATGGTCAGTTTGATGGGTACATATAAATCCGACTGTGGATAGCTGACACTTGCAATATATACAAAACCTTCAGATGTTGTTCCATTGTATATAAGGCTTTCAAGAATTGCATGCTTCATAAAACGATTCTCTATGAGACTGGCAAAATCTTTTTTTGTAAATCTTTTGTTTACAATCGTTTTATTGGCATTGGTTATGTATAAGGTTATAGAGTTGTCAACAAACATATCTCCCTGCTGATTCTTAATAAACGGCTGTTCTTCATCTGGCTGGCGGGTTATAAGGGAAGTATACTCTTTTCCTTTATGGATAAAATTGGTTTTGGACTCTGTAGACGGCATCTTTTGAGGAGTATTGTTTTCAACACTGTCTTTCATCAATATCCGCACATTTTCATGTTCTTTGTTGGTGGATGAAGAGCAAGATGTGGCCAGATATAAGGTCGCTCCCAATAGGATGTATGCTATTTTTTTCATTATGATATACTTTACTATTATGTTTTATAAAACAAAGAAACGCAAAAGGCAGAAATAATACAAGGAAATTAGTAAAACAATGAATTAACTGTTTATTGTTCTTTGATGATATCTGTCAGTTTTACAGCTTGGAAAGCAATATGTGCAGTACTGCTTTCATAGAGTATGCCGACAGTTTCTTCATCAATAAGAGTAAGACAGGAATATCCCCAACTATGGCCTTCATCCAATAGCAACTCATTGTTTGCAGACCAGGACAATCCTTTGTCAAGACTAGCTTTAATCGTCATATGTTTACGCTGTTGGGTATCATTAGGATTGGAAAACAGCAAAATGTCTTTATTTAAAATATTTTTATGGGCCGGTACATGGATAAGACTTGCCATACATACTGGTTCTGCAAGGGCTTTACGTGAGGATGGATGTTCTTGCCATGAATTACCTAAATCGTTTGTAATGGCAACAGCACGGCTTCCTCCACGATTATCGCGCATATTTAGCATTAAAACTCCTGGATTTATTTCTGCAACCTGCGATTCGGTAGTATTGCTACGGGCTGGTTGGCTGATATTCCAGGTCTTGCCATGATCTGTGCTGTAAATAATGCAGGCACATGGTATACGATCTGCACCAATAAACTGTCCGGCAAATACTAATGTTCCGTTTTCCATGGAAATTCCTCTACCCGGTCCTTGTAATAAGAAGAACCACTGAGGGTTTTTAACCTGTTGCGTAATGTTTATTGGTTGTGACCATGTTTTACCGTCATCATCACTTTTTGTTAATACCAGTTGGGCTGTGTGAGTTATATCTAAGCCTTGTTGTGAATTATTCCATGCTCTTGCATTGCCCATCCCATGAGTCCATGCAGCCATTATCCAAATTGTACCGGTTTGCTCATCAACCAGTATCGCCGGATCGCCTACGCCATTTTGTGCTTTGGGTAGTCCTCCATATTCTCCGAAACTTAATGGAATACGCATTTGCTCCCATGTTTGTCCATGATCTTCACTTCGGCTAAGTCCAATTTCGATATATTCTTGCAAGTCAGCACTATTGTTATGGCGCACATCATAAACAGCCAATAATGTACCCTTATTGCTGGTGATAATACCTGGAATTCTATATGCAGCGACATTATCGTCACCGGCATGTCGGACTCCAATTCCCATGCGGTGAATTTGTTGGGTATTTACAAGTTTTATTGGAACTTTTTGTCCGTCTACCGAGGCTTCTTTTATGGTTGCTGTAACTTTAGCCAGTAATGATGTCGTTGGTTTCATTTGTAGACTGACCCAAAAATAGTTGATACCAGGGAAAAGTTTTTGTTGTGCTTGAAGTATAATTTCCCTTGTCGTAATATTGTTTTTTATAGAATTCAAAATTGAATAGGAAGGGTCGGCTATACGTGTTTTTCCTGGGGTATATGCCGAAACATAATCGGTTGAAGCGAATAGGTTTTTGTCTTTTTTTTGAAAACATTCTGTTCCTCCATAATATAATTTGATAGCAGCAATTTCATCCAGCTTAATCTCTGGACCTAATGTAAGGTGTATATTATCAAGCGTTTTGCTATTGGGTGCATTGATGCGGATATGAAAAAGTTCGTTATCAATTCGGTCTATTAAAATGGGAACACCTGTTTCTCGTACAAAAACTGTGTCAGTTGACCATGCATAAATACGATTGTTGCTAATGCATATAAGAAAAATCAAAAACAGAAATAATAGATTTCTTTTCATATTAAAACATTAAAAGTGGGAATGTATGACAAATGTAATGAAAAGTCTGGTAAAACCAAATAAGACAACTGATTATATGCTTTTACCTGTTTTTAAGAAATGCTTCATTGAAACAATAAGCAATGAAACAGACGATTTTTTTTATCTAAAAAGGATATAAATAAAAAATAATGGTTACATTTGGACAGAAAATCACTTAAAACGTAATCACTATGAGTAATAAAACAAAGAGATTTATCCTTCCAGAAGATGAGATCCCACGTCAATGGTACAATATACAGGCTGAAATGAAGAACAAGCCTTTGCCACCTTTGAATCCTGCAACCAAACAGCCTTTGAAAGCAGAGGATCTGTATCCGGTTTTTGCAGAAGAATTATGCCGCCAAGAGATGAATCAAACGGATGCGTGGATTGATATCCCAGAAGAAGTACGTGAGATGTATAAATACTATCGTAGTACTCCTTTGGTGAGAGCTTATGGCTTGGAAAAGGCCTTAGATACTCCTGCGCATATTTATTTTAAAAATGAAAGTGTCAGTCCTATGGGATCGCATAAATTGAACTCTGCAATTCCACAGGCTTATTATTGCAAGCAGGAGGGGGTAACGAATGTAACAACAGAAACTGGTGCAGGGCAGTGGGGAGCTTCTTTGGCTTATGCCGCACGTCTTTTTGGTTTAGAGGCTGCTGTTTATCAGGTAAAAATAAGCTATGAACAAAAGCCTTATCGACGTAGTATCATGCAAACATTTGGTGCACAAGTTACGGCTTCTCCTTCTATGTCTACCCGTGCAGGAAAAGATATTCTGACCGCTTATCCTAATCATCAAGGTTCGTTGGGTACTGCAATCTCGGAGGCAATAGAGTTGGCTCGTACCACTCCGAACTGTAAGTATACGTTGGGATCGGTATTAAGTCATGTGGCTTTGCACCAAACTGTTATAGGTCTGGAAGCTGAAAAACAAATGGAGATGGCTGGTGAATATCCTGATATGATTATTGCTTGTTTTGGCGGTGGATCTAATTTCGGAGGAATAGCTTTCCCGTTTATGCGTCATACAATTCTAGAGGGAAAACAAATTAGGTTTATTGCTGCAGAACCGGCTTCATGTCCTAAATTGACACGTGGCAAATTTCAGTATGATTATGGTGACGAGGCAGGATATACACCATTGTTGCCTATGTTTACATTGGGCCACAATTTTGCTCCTGCTAATATACATGCGGGAGGCTTACGTTATCATGGTGCCGGAGTTATTGTTTCTCAATTGTTAAAGGATGGGTTAATGGAAGCAGTAGATATTCAACAATTGGAATCTTTTGAAGCTGGTTGTCTTTTTGCGCGTGCCGAAGGTATAATTCCAGCTCCTGAATCATGCCATGCTATTGCTGCTACAATTCGTGAGGCTAACAGGTGTAAGGAAACAGGTGAAGAAAAAGTTATTTTGTTTAACCTTTCTGGACATGGTTTGATTGATATGGCATCTTATGATAAATATCTGTCTGGCGATCTGGTTAATTACAGTTTAAGTGACAGTGAAATCCAGAAAAATTTGGATGAAATAGATACCTTAGTATAAGGATGATAATATATAAAAAAGAATCCCCACCATCATAAAATATATGTGGTGGGGATTTTTGTCTTTAGAAACAGCATTTACCAAAATCTGTTTTTGGTAGGATTGTATTCAAATCCAACCTCTTTCAGTTTTTGTACAATGTAAGCCTTCTCAACATTCATGTCTTCGCATAGCGCATCCAGAGAAGGATAGAAATCACGGAGTTTCAAATTGATGAAGCTATACAGCATCACCGGATCTTCGGGTAATTTCATTGTTTCAATCTTTTTAAGTTAGACTAATACCGGCGGCAAAAGTAGCAATTTTGTGCGAATTGAGAAATGATTTATATCAGATTCGGTGTTTGTAGCTGGTAGGTCTGTTTGAACAGCATAAATTATACCATGATGGTTGTAAATAAACCTAAGAATGCTGTCATAATAGTATTCCTTTCGCTATATTTGTCATATAAACCAAAATAAAATTGCCATGAAGTATAAATTATTGGTTCTTGATGTGGATGGAACACTACTCAATGATGCAAAAGAAATTAGCAAACGGACAAGGGCTGCTTTATTGAAAGTGCAACAGATGGGAGTACGAATTGTGTTGGCTTCTGGAAGACCGACATTTGGATTAATCCCTTTGGCTAAGATGCTGGAACTGAATAATTATGGTGGCTTTATAGTTTCTTATAACGGCTGTCAGATTATTAAGGCTGAAAATGGAGAAATTTTGTTTGAGCGTCGTATAAACCCAGAAATATTGCCTTATTTAGAGAAAAAGGCTCGTAAAAATGGTTTTGCAATATTTACTTATCACGATGATACTTTATTGACAGATAATGTGGAGAGTCCTCATGTATTGCAAGAAGCGCAATTGAATAACTTGAAAATTGTTAAGGAAGAAGAGTTTTCTACTGCTATTGATTTTGCACCTTGTAAATGCATGTTGGTGAGTGATGATGAACAGGCGTTAATCGATTTGGAAATGCATTGGAAAAAACGTATGGCTGGAACGTTGGATGCATTTCGTTCGGAACCCTATTTTTTGGAGGTAGTTCCTTGTGGAATTGATAAGGCCAATACGTTAGGCTTTTTAATGGAACATTTGAATGTACAACGTGATGAAGTGATAGCTATTGGCGATGGTACTTGCGATGTTACAATGTTGCAACTGGCTGGTATGGGAGTTGCTATGGGGCACTCTTTGGACTCAGTGAAAGTTTGTGCTGATTATGTTACTGCTTCTAATGATGATGATGGTGTGGCACAAGCGGTAGAAAAACTGATTTTAGCTGAAGTACATGCTTCGGAGATTCCGTTAGATCTGTTGAATGCACAGGCTCAACATGCCTTGATGGGAAACTTGGGAATTCAGTATACATTTGCTTCCGAAGAACGCATTGAGGCAACGATGCCGGTTGATCAGCGTACACGACAACCTTTTGGTATTTTGCATGGGGGGGCTACGCTTGCATTGGCTGAGACTGTGGCCGGATTAGGTTCTATGATAACCTGTAAACCGGATGAAATAGTCGTGGGGATGCAGGTGAGTGGAAATCATATTTCGTCTGCACACGAAGGAGATACGGTTCGTGCCATTGCAACAATTGTGCATAAAGGGCGTTCTTCACATGTCTGGAATGTAGATGTATTTACTTCAACCAATAAATTGGTTTCATCTATACGGGTAGTTAACAGTATCTTAAAGAAAGGCTGAATATACAAGGCTGTATCCCGTAAGGAATACAGCCTTGTATGTCTTTTATATAGTGTACATAAATGAAATTATGGGAAGTATTTAACTTATAAAGTCGAATACCCTTTGGCCAATCCACCTTCACTCGTCTCTTTATAGAGGGAGGGGAGATCGTTTCCAGTTTCTTTCATTACAGCTACGACTTTGTCGAATGATACACGATGCATACCGTCTGTGAATGAGGAATAAAGATTGGCATCCAATGCTCTGGCGGCGGCATAAGCGTTTCGTTCAATACAAGGAATTTGTACCAGGCCACACACCGGATCGCAAGTCATACCTAAGTGGTGTTCCAGCCCCATTTCGGCTGCATATTCTATTTGAGAAGGGCTTCCACCAAATAACTGATTAGCTGCGGCCGAGGCCATCGAGCAGGCTGTTCCTACTTCAGCCTGACATCCAGCTTCTGCTCCAGAAATGGAAGCATTATGCTTTACTATATTTCCGATAAGGCCAGCTGTTGCTAAAGCTCGGAGTATGCGTATATCGCTGAATTCGCGACTTTTTTGAAGGTGATAAAGTACTGCAGGTACTACACCACATGAACCACATGTTGGGGCAGTGACGATAACACCTCCCGAGGCATTTTCTTCACTTACGGCGAGGGCATATGCGAAAACCAATCCTCTTGATTGCAGGGATGATTTATAGCCGCTGGCACGTATATAGTAAGTAGATGCTTTGCGTCTTAAGTTTAGAGGACCAGGTAATACTCCTTCGTTATCAAGCCCACGTTGAATAGATTCTTTCATTGCTTTCCAGACTTCGGCTAAATAATCCCAGATATCACTTTCTTCGCATTCTTTTACATATTCCCAGTAGCTTTTGCCTGTACGTTCGCACCATTGTAATATTTCAGTCATGTGATTCATGGAGTATACGTCAGGAGTATTGATGGAGTTTTTACCGTCGTTTTCTTCGGCTAGTGCTCCACCGCCAATACTAAATACAGTCCATTTGTCAGTCTCTTTACCTTCTTTGTCTAAAGAAATAAAAGTCATTCCATTCGGATGAAAAGGAAGGAATATTTTGGGTTTCCATATAATTTCTACGGGAGCTATGGGTTGTAATGTTTCTGTAATGGCAATGTTGGTCATGTGTCCTTTACCTGTAGCTGCTAAGCTACCATATAATATGACTTTGAATTGGGCTGCTTCAGGGTTTCTTTGAAGGAATATCTCTGCTGCTTTACGAGGCCCCATGGTGTGGCTGCTAGATGGTCCCGTACCAATGCGATAAATTTCTTTAATTGACTTCATAGTTATTTAGCTTTATGATTTTACGACTGTTAATGTATATTGTAAGTGATTATTCGAGGTCTACAACAGTTATGCCGGCTCCGCCAAATTGCACATGCTCATCGGCAAAATGGCGTACTCCTGGTACTGTTTGTAGATATTGTCTGATGAGTGTACGTAAAATACCAGTACCGGTACCATGTAAAATTCGTACACGTGACATGCCGACAAGTATTGCATCATCAATAAAATAGGTTACAGCTTGAATGGCTTCATCACCGCGCATGCCACGTACATCTATATCTTGTTTGAAATTTAACTTTTTCTCATAAACGCTATCTTGCGTTTGTGTGCTGATATATGTACTTTTAGTTGATAAATCGGTTGTTTTAGGGCGTGCAGTTGTTAATTCCAATGCATCCAACTTTATCGTTGTTTTTATATTCCCAAAAGCAACAGTAGCTGTTTTACCGTTGATTTCCATGACAACTCCTACAGTCGACTGCCCTTTTAAACGAACATTGCTTCCCGTAGTAATCGATTTTTGCCGTTCTGCTTCTATTTGAGCTTGTTTGGCTATTTGTTCTTCAGCTGAAACAATGGCCTTTCTTTTGTCTTGATTCCTTTTTTCTTTTCTTCGCTCCTGTTTTTCTTTTAATTTTTCCATTTTGCGAGTGATTTTATCTTCAATCTCGCTCTTCGTTTGTTGTTCGAGTTGGTTTCGGAAACTTTCAAGCTCTTGACGAGTCTGTCTGGTCCTTTCCTTTTCAGCTTGTGATTCCTTAATGCTTCGTATTGTATTTTCAATGCGAGCATTGGCTTCTTGCAGTAATCGTTCAGCTTCTTCGTACGCTTTCTTTAAAATATCTTTTCGTTCTTTCTGTAATGATTCTATCTCGTTTTGATAACGGGTAATAGTTTCCTCCATCTGTTTTTCACGCTGGCGGATATTTTGGCGTTTGGTTTCCCAATAACGCTTATCACGCACTATATCTTGCAAATATTTATCGCTTTGGATATATTCGCTTCCTACAATTTCAGCAGCATCAGCTATAACGTCTTCCGGCAGACCTATTTTGCGAGCTATCTCAACCGCAAATGAACTACCAGGATTTCCTATTTGCAATTGAAAAAGGGCTTGCATTAAATGTCGGTCATAAAGCATGGCTCCATTGACTACCCCTTTATGATTTTCAGCAAAATGTTTCAAATTTTGGTAATGGGTGGTGATAACTCCATAAGTGGATTTCTCATTGAAGCGTTTTAAAACAGCCTCAGCAATGGCTCCGCCAATTTGTGGTTCGGTACCTCCACCAAATTCATCAATAAGGATAAGACTATGTTCATCACATTGTTTCATCATGACTTTCATATTGGTCAGGTGTGATGAGTAGGTACTTAAATCGTCTTCAATTGATTGTTCATCACCAATATCAATGAAAATGTTATTAAAAATACCCGTATGGCTACGTTCATGCATAGGGACTAGCATACCGCATTGTAACATGTATTGCAACAGTCCTACGGTTTTCAAGCAGACAGACTTTCCACCGGCATTTGGCCCGGATATGATAAGAATACGTTGTTGTTCATTCAGTTCAATATCCAGTGGTACAACTTTTTTTTGATGTCGCTCCAATGATAATTGTAATAACGGATGTACCGCCATTGTCCAGTCTATGATTTGATGTTGGTTTATGGCTGGCTTTATTGCCTTTATTTGTATAGCAAACAAGGCTTTGGCGCGAATGAAATCAATTTCGGCCAAAAATTCATAAGATAGTAACACATCCGGTATTAAAGGACGCATTTTGTTGGAAAAGTCTGTCAGAATGCGAATAATTTCTTTGCGTTCATCGCTTTCCAATTCCCGAATGCGATTATTGGCCTCAACTACTTCAGCCGGTTCTATGAATACAGTTTTTCCACTGGCGGATTCATCGTGTACAATACCTTTTATTTTTCGTTTTAGTGAAGGTGCAACGGGGATAACCAAGCGTCCGTCGCGCATGGTTGGTGCTACATCTTTATCTACCACTCCTTCGCTTTGAGCTGTTCGTAGGATATTATTCAGAGAGCGTGAAATACTTCCCATTGTAGCGCTTAATTCACGCCGGATGCGTAATAATTCAGGAGATGCATTGTCTTTTATCTTGCCAAAGGGTGATAAGATATTATTGATATTTGTAATAAGTTGTGGAAATATATTTATGTCACCAGCTAATCTATTTAAATATGGATAAGTGATGTTGTCACTGTCGTTTAGCTGTTCATTATTATCTGCTACTTTTAAGAATCTGACTATATCCCTAATTGTTTCCAATGAACGTCGTAAATCAAACAGTTCTTGTTCATCTAAATACATTCCTTCTACGCGAATACGTCGGAGTGCAGGTCGAACATCGAAAAAATATTGGGCGGGAAAATGATCTTCTTCCAACAAAATGTGCATAAATTCGTTGGTTTGTTCCAGACGGGTATTTACGTCATCAAAACGATTGCAAAATTCCATCTCTAGGACTCGTTCTTCTCCTAAAGTGCTGAGACATTTCTCTTTAAGTAGTTGTCGGATTTGGTCAAATCCTATTTTTTGTTCAAAATTTTGTGGATATATCATTGAAACTTACCTAATATTACAGGACAAAAATACAATTATTTTGTGAAAAAATAGGCTAAATATTTGTGGATTTAAAAAAGATTCGTACCTTTGCAGCGCTTTAAGAGAAAGGCAAACAACAAAACAGTATTGGAGAGGTGGCAGAGTGGTCGATTGCGGCGGTCTTGAAAACCGTTGTGCTGCGAGGCACCCGGGGTTCGAATCCCTGTCTCTCCGCAATAAAGGGTGTAAATCAAGCATTTGCGAGATTTACACCCTTTTTTACACCCAAGAATGTAAAATTGGGTGTTTTTGTATTTTTTAAGATTCTTCAAAAGAATGTCAATTACAAAGCGATTGGTATTTCTATGGACTGGCAGAATGAACCTTTATGACGAAAAATATAGTTATTCAAAAAAATAAATATCTTAAATATGGAATTCATTTGCCAAATATGAAATTTCTATTCATATATTCCTCTTTTGTAATTCATTAGATATTGGGTAAAAGTCTTGCCTGTTTCTTTTTTGAAAAAACGCATGAGGTGACTGGGGTCGGAAAAGTGGAACTCGTCTGCCAGTTGGCTCACATTCAGATTGGAGAACAGTAGCTCATTTTTCAGCTCTTCCAAAAGACGTTGCTTGAGTAAGTGAATGGCTGATACACCAAATTGCGCCATGACAGAATTATTCAAGGTGATACGACTTACCCGAAGCATATCAGCATATTCTTGAACGCGCTGTGTCGTTCGGATATGTTTTTCGAGTAAGTCCTTGAATTTGAATGCGTAATTGTTTTTTGGCACTTCGACAGGTAGACGATAAGTTTGAGCGTATGCCCGGTTGATAATTACCAGTAGATAATAAAGCACTGACACAATGAGGTTGTAAGTGTCTACCACAGGATGTTGTAGTTCTTGTTTTATCTTTTTTAAGAGGCGCATATATTCCGTCAGCTCCTCCGGCTCAGCAAACAAGTAGGGCGGTGTATCAGTCTGATAATAATACAACAGCCGATATACGAAGAACTTGTCAGCAATGAACGTGCGCATAAAGTCTTCGCGGAAAATAAGAAAAGTGTAATCCAGTTCTACCTCGTTCACGTGCCATTCCTGTTGCTGGTGCGGCGACAAAAGCAGCACCATACCATCCCGTAACTCCACTTTTCGGAAGTTCAGCAACAAATATCCATTGGCACGACGAAAGAAATAGAAGCTGAAAAAATCTGTCTTAAACGCCTTATGCTCGGTCAAGACACCACAGATGTCCTTGCTTTCGCCTGTGTTAATGTAGAAGTCTACGCCACATTGCGTTTTATTGAACGGAACGCTTACAAGTCTTTCGGGATTGATTATAGCTTTCATCACTCTTGTTTTTTGCTTTCTGCAAATATACATCATTCTTTTATCAAAATGGCATATATTCCTGTTTTTAAGGCATAGAGACATTGGGATATCCTTTCGAACTTTGTACCCGAAAAATAATACAACACATAACATCATGAACGAAAAAGCAATTATTCGGTTGGTACGCAGTGCCACCTTGAAAATCAACTATGCAGGACATACCATTCTTATTGACCCCGTATTTGCCGACAAAGGAACCCTGCAATCCGCTCTCGGTGTATATAAGAATCCGAGGGTACATCTCGTAATGCCTATTAGCGACATTACTGAAGGTGTTGATATGGTACTGCTCACCCACAACCACATCGACCATTACGAACCAAGTGTAAAGCAGCATTTGCCGAAAGATATTCCTTTCTACACCCAGCCACAAGATAAGGCCGCCATCCTGAAAGATGGTTTCTCAAATGTAGAAACGATTGAAGAGAGCATAACCTTAGGTCATCTGACCATCCACCGTGCTATTGGCCATCACGGTTTCGGTCAGATAGGCCAGATGATGGGACCTGTTTCGGGCTATGTGCTGATGTCCGAAGGGCTTCCGACTATTTATATCATGGGCGATTGCAAATGGGAAGAATGTACTCTTGCTACCGTGGAAAAGTATCGTCCTAATTATATTGTGGTGAACAGTGGCGGTGCGGTATTCCCCGAATTCTCTAAGACGGACGGTTGTATCATCCCCAATGAACAGGAAGTAATGGCGATGCTTGACACACTCCCCCCACACATCAAGCTGATTACCGTACACATGGATGCCATCGATCATTGCCAGACCACCCGTGCCATCCTGCGCAACGAAGCTCGCCATCACGGGACGGATATGAGCCGACTGATTATACCGGAAGACGGAGAAAGCATAACACTTAAATAACTGTATAAACAATCATTTCAAAATATTAGAAAGATGAAAAAGATTAGGAAAATCGCGGTAGAACAGAATTTCGCCGCGATCAGTGTCGGTAAGTTGAATGAACTGAATGAATACGAACTTCAGCTTGGCCCGGATGTGAAAATCCCCGGAAAAGTATTCTGCAGCACCGCTCTCGGAACTACGGGAAGCGAGTTTTCTTTCCAGTCATTCGCCCCGGGTACAGAAACCGGATTTCTGCATAGTCACAAGAGTCATGAGGAGCTTTATTTTTTCCTCTCCGGTAAAGGTGAATTTCAAGTAGACGGAACAGTGTTCCCAGTGGAAGAAGGTAGCGTTGTCAGGGTATCTCCTGCAGGAAAACGAAGTGTCCGTAACAACGGAACGACTCCGCTCCTCATGCTCTGCATACAATATTGCAGCAATACATTCTCACAGGAGGATGCCACTGACGGAATCATACTGAAAGAACCGGTAAAATGGAAAGTCTCTCCGAAATGATTCTAAAAAGGAACTCTAAGCAGATGACTATCTGTATAAAATCCCTGATAAAGAATATGAACATAGTGGTAGGCTGCTCCATCGGGTGCAGCTACTGCTATGCCCGTAACAACTGCCGCCGCTTCCATATTACGGACGACTTCTCCGTACCGGAATATATGGTGCGAAAGCTGCGTATCATCGACACGCCCAAGCCTCACGTATGGCTGATGACCGGAATGAGCGATTTCTCCGATTGGAAGCCTGAATGGAATGCGGAAATATTCAGACGAATGAAAAGCAATCCGCAACACGCTTATATATTCCTTACGAAATGTCCGGACAAGATCAGTTTCTCTACAGATGACGAGAATGTATGGATGGGCGTGACCGTCACGCGCAATTCCGAAAAAAAGCGGCTAGACGATTTGAAAAGAAATATCAAGGCCAAGCACTACCATGTCACTTTCGAACCTATTTTCGATGAAATCGGCGATATAGATTTCGAGGGTATCGACTGGATTGTCATAGGTACGGAGACCGGACATCGGAAAGGCAAAGTGGATTCCCGTCCCGAATGGGTGCTTCACATTGCCGACCAAGCCCAAACACAGGGCTTCCCGTGTTTATGAAAAAGGATTTGCTGCCTATAATGGGCGAAGAAAGGATGATTCAGGAACTGCCGGAACAATTTACAAAACGCTTACAATGAATACCGAAATAATCAAAGAAATAGACGTACAGAGCGTTATGACCAAATCCTCACTGCCGGTCGGAGGATATTCGGTCAACCCTTACGTGGGCTGTCCCCACGCCTGTAAGTATTGCTACGCATCGTTTATGAAACGATTCACCGGGCATACAGAACCGTGGGGTGCATTTCTGGACGTGAAGAACTGGAAACCGATAGCCAATCCGCACAAATATGACGGAGAGCGCATTGTGATAGGTTCCGTGACGGATGGTTACAACCCGTATGAGGAGCAATTTTGCCGTACCCACAGGCTGCTCGAAGAGCTGCGTGGGAGCAACGCCGAGATTATGATATGCACTAAGTCCGACCTTGTCCTGCGCGACCTCGACCTGTTGAAGCGTTTTCCCAAAGTAACGGTGTCATGGTCGGTCAATACGCTTGACGAGCGGTTTCGTACGGATATGGACAATGCCGTGAGCATAGAACGTCGTCTGAACGCAATGCGTCAGGTCTATGAGGCGGGCATCCGTACCGTGTGTTTCGTATCGCCCATATTCCCCGGAATAACCGATATGAAGGCGATTATCGAGAAAGTGAAAGGATATGCCGATTTGATATGGCTTGAAAATCTGAATCTGCGCGGGCAGTTCAAGGGAGGGATAATGACGTATATCCGTGAGAAGCATCCCGACCTCTTTCCGTTATACGAAGAAATATACAACAAAAAGAGGCTTGATTACTGGCAGGCATTGGAACAGGACATTTCCCAATACGCCAAGGCACAGGGGTTTCCATATAGAATAAATGATTTGCCTTACGGGCGCTCGGAAAAAGGCAAGCCGGTTATCGTAAATTATTTCTACCATGAAAAGATACGATTGACTAAATGAGGGAAAGATATTGACAATATTTGCACGATTCAGAAACAAATCGTATCTTTGAATCAGAGTTTTAATCAAGCAAATACCTTGTATTTACCTCAAATTATCTATATCATGAAAATGAATCATTATGTAAAATGCGTAACCGCCGGCATCGTGTGTTCACTGATGTACGGCAATGTATGCGCGCAAGACACATTCGATCTGTCTTCCCAGCGCTCGGAGAAGCAAGATGTACAAGCTGTTCCCGGAAAAAAAGTAGACCACAAAGGACTTATCCTGAATCCGCAGCCTCATCGGATTGTGACGATGGCAGGAAAAACATGCGACCTGTCTCAGGGTATCAACCTGAAAGACAAGCAGGATAAATTTGCGGGTTACCTTGATTTCCTTTCCCCGAACAAGAAAGGAGTTAAACTGACCATCGATTTCGGACAGAAAGTTGCCAGTAAGGCCAATGTAAAAGCAGTGTCGGGTGCCTATGCCCTTGTTGTCAATGAAAAAGGAATCACCATCACGGGATTTGACGAACGCGGTGCTTTCTACGGCATACAAACCTTGAAGCAACTGGTGGAAAGCCCGGTTTCTTCCGGCAGTGCTCTTCCCTTTGTAGAAATAAACGATTATCCCGACCTTCCTAACCGTGGAGTCGTGGAAGGCTTCTATGGTACTCCGTGGTCGCACGAGGTACGTTTGTCGCTCATTGATTTCTACGGAAAGTTCAAGATGAATTCTTATTTATATGGTCCGAAAGACGACCCTTATCACAGCTGTCCGAACTGGCGATTGCCTTATCCGGAGAAAGAGGCGCAACACATCAAGGAACTGGTGGATGCCTGCAACCGCAACTACGTGGATTTTGTATGGGCCATCCATCCGGGACAGGACATCAAATGGAACGAGGAAGATTATCAGAACCTGATCAACAAGTTCAACTGGATGTATGACTTAGGGGTACGTCATTTTGCCATCTTCTTTGACGATATTTCCGGAGAGGGTACCAACCCGCTGAAGCAGACAGAACTGCTCAACCGATTGACTGAAGAGTTTGTGAAGGTGAAAGGCGATGTTTCTCCGCTTACGGTCTGCCCTACCGATTACTCCAAACTTTGGGCGAACCCGACCGAAAAAGGTAGTCTGGCCATCTACGGAAAAACGCTTAATCCTGAAATCAAGGTGTTCTGGACGGGCGACGTGGTGTGCAGCGACCTGACACCCGAAACACTCGATTTCATCAACTCGCGCATCAAGCGTCCGGCTTATTACTGGTGGAACTATCCGGTGACCGACTACATCCGCAACTTCCTGCTTCAAGGTCCGGTGTACGGACTGGACACCAGTCTCACGGCTAATGAAACCTGCGGTATCGTGAGCAACCCGATGGAACACGGGGAAGCCTCCAAGCTGGCTTTATACGGAGTGGCCGATTATACCTGGAACATTGCCAACTACAATGCCATCGACAACTGGGAACGCGGACTGGCAGAGCTGGTTCCGGAAGCAACCGATGCCTACCGCACCTTCGCCATCCATTCCAGTGATACCGAAAACGGATACCGCCGGGATGAGTCGTGGGAAACCCAGATTTTCCGTATAGCCGACTGGACAGACGAAGCGGCTAACGCACTGGAAGAAGAATTCAAGAAAGTAGAAAGTGCACCGGCACGTCTGGAAAGCAGTTGCAAGAATGCAGCCCTGATTAACGAGCTCCGCCCCTGGCTGACAGAGTTCGGTAAATTAGGTACACGCGGCAAGCAGGCCATCGAACTGGCACGTATCTACCGCTCAGGTAAAGACGATGCGCTGTTCTGGGAAAAATATATACAAAATATCATGACTCCCGAAAACCGTAGAAGCTATGAAGCTCACAAATCGGGTACGCTGAAACTTCAGCCGTTCTATGAGAATGCCATGGATGATATGGCACACGAGTACCTGAAAAAACTGTCGGGCAAGGTACCGACTGACTACAGAGGTATCGGTTCTTTCAGCAGTGCGCATACCGTACAAACCAAGCTGATGCTCGACAATGATTCAACAACCTTCTATACCTCGGGAATTGCTCAGAAAGCAAACGACTGGATTGGTGTAGACCTGCGCGACGTGCGTGATGTGACAGAAATCTCAATTCTTCAGGGAAGAAATTCCAAGGATGATGTGGACTATTTCGACCATGCCATCGTAGAATGCTCCGCAGATGGAAGAACCTGGAAGGCACTGACCGGAGAACTCGACAAGCAATACATCATCCACTGGCAGGGAGCTCCGGAAAAGGCACGCTACGTACGCCTGAAACGACTGGATTCCAAACGCACCAACTATGCGTCTGTCCGTTCGTTCGACGTCAACCCGTTGCGTCCGGAAAACATGGGATTCTCACTTGAAGCGGACAGTCTGGACAAGGCCATCTATGCTTTCGACAACAACCTGGCGACTTCTTACAAGAGCACTAAGGCACTGACTTTCGGAGTAAAGGAGAATGTCAAGGCATATACCCTGCTCATGAATCGCCTGTCTGCCCCGTTGAAGTGCATCCAGCTGGACAAGAAGGGTAAGGTCGTATCAGAAACCATGATTGAAACTCCTTTTGCAAGAATCGAACTGGCCAACAAGAACGTAGCTAAGATTCGCCTGGAGGGAGCTGCAGAAGTGTTTGAAATTGTGGCAATTGACTAATTTGAAAACAGACATAAAAAAATGCCTTTACGTTTCCTCCAAAACGTAAGGACGTTTCAGGGAAAACGCAAGGGCGTTTAAAAACAAACGCAAGGACATTTTGAGTGAAACGTCCTTGCGTTTTTTTATGCCTTATTTTATTACCCGGAAATATTCCGGTTTACGGGGTTTTGCCGGAGCTGTCTCCCCGTCAGGATAACCCAAAGAAAGGGCACCGATTCCCATCAATCCTTCCGGAAGCCCCCACTCTTCCATCAGCTGCTTGCCTTCTTCCGTAGCAAACATTTCCCGTTCGCGGTGAATCCAGCAGCTGCCCAGTCCCAGCGCATGAGCGGCCAGCATCATATTTTCGAGTACGCAACTTCCGTCCTGCACCGGATTGTTGGCCAGCGAGGGCGCAAACACCAGCACGTAGGTAGGCGCATCATAATAAGGATTCGAAGTCACTCCCATAATCTCGGCATTCATTTTTGCCAGCCGGGCAAGCGCTTCTTTCTTCTGTACAGCCACAATGTAGGGCGACTGCATACCGCGTGAGGTCGGCGCATAAGTACCGGCTTCGAGTACGGCTTTCAACTCTTCATCCGTAATCTGCTCCGGTTTATACTTGCGGCAGCTACGGCGTGTTTCAATTACTTTCAAAAAATCATTTTCCATATTGTCACTCTTATTTTATTCTTAATATTACATTCCTTTTTTATGACTTGCCCTACCGCCGTTTTTTGGACAACAGGGTTTGTACAATAGTCTGCATGAGGTAAGTGCGAACGTCTGCATTCTCCACACATTCCAAAGGGAACCCTAGCACAAAAGTACGATAATCTTCTCCACGATAGACCGTGCCGCTACCGTAATTTCCATTGGTATAGGCAAACGCAGAGTAAGCTCCTTCCACCGGCATGACACACTCCATGGACGGAACGGCGTAAATGCTTTCATTGGCTCCACCCTGAATACGGAAGCTTGTACCGGCCCCCTTCACCAGAGCGGAAGAAAGGTTACTGAAACGACCTCCGTACGTGCATTTCAACACGTTCTTGCCGAAATCGTCTTTCTGCAAATTCGTTCCCCACTTCGAACCGCTAACCAGCAAACGACCTCCCTGACGGCAATAACCGGCCAGTACTTCTCGCATGGAAGTGGAAAAAGTCTTGGCATCGGCACCGCAAATCAAATCGACCATGTCATAGTGAGTCAAATCGGTACTTCCACTTTCCAGGGTTTCATCGCTGCATGACACGAACGAATAGCGTCCGGCACGCTGAATGGCCTTGCCATGTACGAATACATAATCACGGGTATTGCCTGCAATCAGTCTTCCTTCCAAGACATCATCACTTACTCCCAGTCCGTCGCCCGTTTCCAATCCGGCTTTGTCGCGGTTGAATCCCTGCTGGTATCCGCAATAAGCAGGTGTCTGTCCGTCGGGAATTCCCGGATCGGCTTTCAAGTCGAACCCTTGCAACAGAGCAGAGTTGACTTCTGCCGGCCCCGATGTAGCATCGAATCCGTTGACGATAAGCAGGGTACCTTTACTTCTCTTGGCCTTATAGGCAGACAGAACTTCGGAAGGGAAACTCTCTCCTCCCCGGTTCACGGCCGTCACCTTGAAGCTGTAGACCAGTCCCGGCTCCACTTTCACCGTATATTCCGGCTTGCGCACATATACCCCGTTATCGAATCCTCCGTAACCGACACGTGTATAGACAATGTATCCCTGCGGCTTGGCAGTGGGTTCCATCACATCTTCCACCGGATTCCAGTTCAGCGTAAAGGTATTTTTCTTCTTTCCTTCACGGATGGCAAAGTGATTCACCGGAAGCGGCTGCACCACATAGTCCGTACCGTGCATGGTAGAAAGATACTTCAGCACGGACTTATACACAGAGCGTCCCACCGTAAACTTGAAATCCGGATTATGTCCCCACTTCATATCGGCAAAATTCTGGTGTGAGAGCAGTTCCAGAATCATGGAAGGCACAGCCGGCAAACGGGTTTCACTATAGTTCCGGTTCCACATGCTTCGTCGGGCCCACTGCACGCCAAAACGGGAAGAGATGTCACGCTGCAATCCAGTCAGTACCATGTCGGTCAGGTCGCGCGAAGCATAACGGGATACGCCACTGTTCAGCTTTCCATCATTGAAATCTGTGGTATAGATACCCAGCGAACCCACCAGTTCATCATCGGTCTTGAATCCGGCATCGCTATGCAGTCCCAGTGTCATTTCAAACGGTACCTTCAATCCTTTTTCCGTCGGATTGTATACTGAACCGCCACTCAGGTAATTCACCGTCAGCGAGCGGGCATTGATGTCGTCCGTATAATCATTCTTTCCTTCACTCTTGCTGTATACCGGATAAGGCATTCCGGCCCACTGCGCCCAGTAGCGCGCTCCTTCCAAGTAACGGGGGACTCCGCTCACTTGTCCGCCCCGCACAATGTTTCCCATACCGCCACCAAAACGGACCGCATCGGCACAAACCACTCCTTTCTGGGAACTTTCGTTACTCAGCACCACCATGCCATAGTCGTTCCGTCCTTTGTCGAACTCAAAGGTACCTAAGTACACCCAGGTACTCCCTCCCATCTGCTGGTTGACCTTGAACTCCGTCACCCCACCATTATGGAACACCAGGTACTTGGCATCCGACACGCTCTCCGGCAGGGTCTGATAACTTACGTATACCGCATATCTCCCTTTTTCCGGAATATCAGGAATCCATTCGGCAAAGGCTTTTTCAGGCTGCCCCTGAGTAGGAATAAAGCGGGCGGTACCGTCTGTAAACGGGTTATAGTTGTCGGGATAGTGCTGGTATTTCTGGGCAAAACCCGGTTTATCGGTATCCTGCCAGCGGTATTTTTTATCCTCCACTTCCAGATAATGGCTGCCTTTTGTGCAGGTATTGTTGTCCACAATCACTTCATGACGCTGCCAGTCGCGCTCACGTGGCGTAAAAACCACTGCCCCCGCATTCTCCAGCATCGGAATCAGGTAAGGCACCACGAACGACTGCGTAAACAGGTCCTCCGTAGTACAGAACAGTCTGGGCCGCTGCCAGCGCCACTCATTCCGCTCGTTCCGGTACACCTTGCCATGGCTTTGCCACAAGGCTATATGCCGTCCCTCCAGTCCCCGGCTGATTTCATACGGACGTGACACATTCGTCACCCACGGATTTCCCTTCGCCTCCAGCTTGCCATACAGACGCGTCTTGTCCTGTTTCTTGCGGTACGCATTGGGCACCAAGTCTTCAATGAGCTTGCCGTCGGCATACACCTGCAAAGTATAATAATTCACCGGTCCCGGTAGCGACTGCTTCAACAAACGGTAGATAGCCGATACGTTTTCTTCTGTAAACGGCTGATAACCAAAAGCCGGATTGGCATACACACGCAGCAGCTTCTTCTCATGGTCTACCTCAAAACGTTCCAGCTTGCATTTACCGATACGGGCATACGAAGTCTCATAACTGGTAAAAAAATCTTTCAGACGTTGCTCTGTGGTCTGTTCCAGACTTTGTCCGGACACCACCCCTGCCAGACCAAGAAAGCCCAGCAGCAAAATAGCAAATTTATTCATATACATTCTATAGGGTTGCCACAAAGGTACAAAATATCACAGATTCTTGTTCATCCAAATAAAAAAAGCCGTCTGGCATCTTTCAGATACCAGACGGCCAATGCATTTATTTTCGACTGACTTTTATCAGTTGTTTTCCGGACGAAGTTTACGTACGGTTACTGCAGTCTGCCACATTTCGCTTTCACGCAATGCCTTCAGTTCTGCATTCAGTTTTTCACGATAGTCAGGCTGAGAGTTGCTGTCGATAGAAATCTGAGCTTCGTTTCCTGACTTCACGCTTTGATACAATTTCTGTACAACCGGTTTGATAGCATCGTGGAACGGGCCCATCCAGTCAAGTGCACCACGCTGTGCAGTAGTAGAGCAGTTAGCATACATCCAGTCCATACCGTTCTTTGCAAACAGCGGCATCAATGACTGAGTCAGCTCTTCAACTGTTTCATTGAATGCTTCCGACGGAGTATGTCCGTTTTCGCGAAGTACTTCATACTGTGCCAGCAGCAATCCCTGGATAGCTCCCATCAAAGAACCACGTTCACCAGTCAAGTCAGAAGTAGCTTCACGCTGGAAAGTAGTTTCAAACAAATAACCTGAACCGATACCGATACCCAATGCGATGGTACGTTCGTATGCCTTACCCGTAGCATCCTGGTAGATAGCATAAGAAGAGTTCAAGCCACGGCCTTCCAGGAACATGGTACGCAAAGAAGTACCTGAACCTTTCGGAGCTACCATGATTACATCTACATCTGTCGGAGGAACTACGCCAGTACGGTCATTCCAAGTGATGGCGAAACCGTGAGAGAAGTACAGTGCTTTTCCTGCAGTCAGACAAGGCTTGATAGTAGGCCATACAGAAATCACAGCTGCATCCGACAACAAACACATAATTATAGTAGCTTTCTGGCAAGCTTCTTCAATGCTGAACAAAGTTTCTCCCGGTACCCATCCGTCAGCCACAGCTTTGTCATAGGTCTTACCCTGACGCTGTCCGACAATGACGTTGAAACCGTTGTCACGCAGGTTCAAAGACTGGCCCGGTCCCTGTACACCGTAACCGATAACTGCAATGGTTTCGTCTTTCAATACTTCACGTGCTTTTTCCAATGGAAACTCTTCGCGGGTCATTACATTTTCAATAACTCCGCCAAAATTCATTTGTGCCATAATTTTCTTACAATCTTTTTACGCAGCCTGAGGCTGCTAGTTGTTAGTATAATGTTAATCTCTAAAAATCACTTTACTCCGGACTACGACCTCTGAGCCGTTTTTCTTCACCTCTACATCGTATTCGTTTTCGCCCGTCTGCTCCCGATAGAAGCTCAAGGTATCTCCGTAATAGCTTTCGGCCACATAGGCCATTTCAAACCGACGAATACGCTTTTCACGGAACATTTCCATAGGGAACAAATCCAGAATATGCTCGATGTACTTGATGCTGTTCACGTGGCCGTTCAAGTCAATGTCACTGTATTTCACCTGACATTCGCCCACCAGTTCCGGATGACTCACCTTGATGCGTCCGGGTTTGTCAATCGGACAGTCCTTCACGCACACATAGTCAACTATCGACCCACCGTGCAGTGTCAGCAAATCGGCCGGCTTGCGGGTTTCCATACTGATCATGGCCCATATCGAACGAGCATAACCGATAGCTTTTCCGTCTTTATCCAGAATGGCAAAATTTCGGTCCGTAAACAGACGGTACACATTTTCCACCCACGTCTGTATGGAGAAACTTTCGTATGCGCGAGGCATATCCTCCAGTTCTATTGCCAGTCGGGAAAGTACCCACGTGTAATGATTCTCATTCAGCGTGGCAATACCAAATCCTCTGTCGGCTGCATGAAACCCGGCGCAGTTCAGCAAATGATTGCCCAATACGCCCATGGTCAGCCGTTCCATAAAATCCACATGAAACGGTTCGGCTACAAACCGGTAAGTTCCAACTTTACTGTCCTCTGTCATATCTCAATCTTTTTGATTCTGATACCTTTCTTCACGGTGTGCCAGATACTCATTCACCCGTTCAAAGCAACTTGTCGAAACGGCAATACGCCCGGAGCGTACAAACTGCAACACACAGTTCAGCTGTTTCAGTTCCTGATACAACGACGTGATGTCATCGCTCATTCCCACCATTTCCACGATTGAAAAAGTAGGATTCACCTCTACGATATGAGCACTGTAACGACGAATCACCTTCGAAGCTTCCGGATTGGCCTGAAACTCCGGAGTAGCAACCTTGTACATGGCTACTTCACGCTGGAAAATCTCCTTATCCGTGAAATAATGCGCCTGAATCACGTCTATCTTCTTCTCGATTTGTGTCACCACCTTATCTATCACATCTGGAGTAGTCCAGCAAGTAATAGTATATTTGTGCACTCCCTTTATGGAAGAAGCCGACACATTCAGACTTTCAATATTTATCTGACGACGGGTAAACACAGCCGTAATCTGATTCAATATACCGGCAATGTTTTCCGAATGAACGATGATTGTATATAAAGTCTTGTTGCTATTCATAATTCACCTCCTTCTCCTCTCAACATTCCATTAACATATAGTTGACCGAACTTCCCGGAGGAGTCATCGGCAACACGTTTCCTTCTTCTACCACACAAACCTCCAACAGGAAAGGACCGTCGGTCGATAACATTTCCTGAATGCCGTCGTTCAGTTCCTCACGGCTCATCACTCTTCGTGAAGCAATTCCATAAGCCGAAGCAATCTGCATGTAATCCGGATTCATCATCGGAGTAAAAGAGTAACGGCGATTAAAGAACATAGCCTGCCACTGACGCACATTACCCAGGTAATTGTTGTTCATCAATATAATCTTAACCGGAGACTTCTGTTCCATCACCGTACCCAGTTCCTGCATGGTCATCTGTAAACCTCCGTCACCCATAAAGGCACACACCGTACGGTCCGGACGACCGAATGTCGCACCAATGGCAGCCGGAAGACAGAATCCCATGGTTCCCATACCACCGGAAGTAACGATGCTGCGAGGTTTAGTGAATTTGAAATAACGGCAAGCCATCATCTGGTTCTGACCTACATCGGTCACCAGAATCGCTTCATTATGGGTAGCTTCGCTGACTGCATTCACCACTTCACCCATATTAATCGGTCCTTCTTTCGGGAATACTTCTTTTTCGATTACCTGATTGAATTCCTTCTCCTCGTATGGCTTGAAGCTTGCAATCCATTCCTCGTGTTTCTGCGGCTGAATCAATTCAGTAAGTAAAGACAAGGTGCGTTTGCAGTTTCCGAGCACCGGTACATCTACCGCCACATTCTTTCCGATTTCCGAAGGGTCCACATCTAAATGAATTATTTTGGCCTGTTTGGCGTAGGTTTCCAGTTTTCCCGTCACACGGTCATCAAAGCGCATACCTACGGCAATCAGCACATCACATTCGTTGGTCTTCACATTCGGGCCTAAATTACCGTGCATACCCAGCATACCTTTATTCAAGCGGTGATTGCTTGGCAAAGCCGACAAACCCAGCAAAGTACATCCACACGGGATGTCTGCCTTTTCTACAAAATTTTGCAACTCTTTCTGAGCATTACCCAATTCTACTCCCTGGCCAACCAGCACCAACGGACGTTTAGCTGCATTGATTAAGGCAACCGCCTCAGCTACTGCCGTAGAATCAGTTTCAGGATCCGGGTCATAACTGCGAATAAAATCGACGTTTACCGGCTCATAATCCGTCATGTCCACCTGCGCATTCTTGGCAAAGTCGAGTACCACCGGTCCCGGACGTCCACTACGTGCGATATAAAACGCACGAGCCACTGCCCAAGCCACATCTTCCGCACGGCGAATCTGATAGCTCCATTTGGAAATCGGCTGCGTCACGCCCACCAGGTCTACTTCCTGAAAGGCATCCGTACCCAGCAATCCGGCTCCCACCTGACCGGCAATCACCACAATCGGTGTACTGTCAATCATGGCATCGGCTATTCCTGTAATGGTATTGGTAGCCCCCGGACCACTTGTCACCAGGCAAACACCCACTTCTCCCGATACACGGGCAAAACCTTGAGCCGCATGTGCAGCCCCTTGTTCATGACGAACCAGAATGTGATTCAATCTGTCGCGATGGTCATACAACGCATCGAATACCGGCATGATAGCCCCTCCCGGATAGCCGAAAAGCGTCTTCACGCCTTCATGCTCCAAAGAGCGCATCAATGCTTCCGAACCTGATATTTTTTCTTTACTCATAAGCCTCTCTTTATTCTACGATTCTCACTCCACCTTTATCTGCTGAACTCACCATGCTGGCGTATGCCTTCAGTGCCTTCGAAACTTTCCGGTCGCGTGTCACCGGTGTCATCGGACGCTGAGCCAGTTCTTCATCCGAGAGCTTCACATTGATAGAGCGGTTAGGAATATCTATTTCAATGATGTCACCATCTACAATCTTACCAATATTACCTCCGGCAGCTGCTTCCGGAGAAATATGTCCGATACTCAGTCCGGAAGTTCCTCCACTGAAACGTCCGTCGGTAATCAGCGCACATTCTTTACCCAAATGTTTGGATTTAATATAAGAGGTAGGATACAGCATCTCCTGCATACCCGGACCACCTTTCGGACCTTCGTGAGTAATGACTACCACATCGCCGCTCACAACCTTACCTCCCAAGATTCCCTCACAGGCAGCTTCCTGCGAATCGAACACCTTGGCTGGTCCGGAGAACTTCCAGATGCTTTCATCTACTCCGGCTGTTTTTACCACACAGCCATCCTGTGCGATGTTTCCTTTCAATACAGCCAAGCCACCATCCTTGCTGTACGCATGCTGCAAATCGCGGATACATCCGTTGGCACGGTCGGTATCCAGTTCCTTATAAGTGGCATTCTGTGCGCCTAACTGAATACAGAACTTTCCGCCCGGTGCACTTGAATAAATGCGCTGTGCCTCTGCATCCACCTCCGGTACACAAACAGCATATTTTGCAATAGCTTCCGCCAGTGTCGTACCGTCTACACGGCGAACCGTAGTATCCAGCAATCCGCCTTTGGCCAGTTCACCCAGAATGTTCAGGATACCTCCGGCACGGTTCACATCCTGAATGTGGTACTTCTGTGTATTGGGAGCCACCTTGCAAAGACAAGGCACCCGACGTGACAACATATCAATGTCGTCCATCTTAAAATCCACCTCCGCTTCGTGAGCCACAGCCAACAGGTGAAGCACCGTATTGGTAGAACCACCCATGGCAATGTCGAGCGTCATGGCATTCAGGAAAGCCTGACGAGTGGCGATACTGCGTGGCAGCACACTGTCGTCTCCTTCCTCATAATATTTATAAGCATTCTTCACTATCAATGCGGCTGCATCCTTGAAGAGCTGTTTACGGTTGGCATGAGTAGCCAAGATGGTACCATTTCCCGGAAGTGCCAGACCGATGGCCTCATTCAGGCAGTTCATAGAGTTGGCAGTAAACATACCCGAGCAGCTTCCGCATCCCGGACAAGCATGACGTTCAATTTCAGCTACGTCTTCATCGCTCACCGTAGAATCGGCCGACTTAATCATGGCATCAATCAAATCCAGATGCTGTCCGCCCCACTCTCCAGCCTCCATCGGTCCGCCAGACACGAACACAGTCGGAATATTCAGACGCATGGACGCCATCAGCATCCCCGGGGTAATTTTGTCACAGTTGGAGATACATACCATCGCATCTGCCTTGTGTGCATTCACCATATATTCTATGCTGTCGGCGATGATGTCGCGCGAAGGCAAAGAATACAACATTCCGTCATGCCCCATCGCGATTCCGTCGTCGATGGCAATGGTATTAAATTCAGCCGCAAAGCATCCCAGCTTCTCAATTTCTGCCTTGACCTGCTGACCGATTTCATGCAGGTGAGTATGCCCCGGTACAAATTGTGTAAAAGAATTCACGATGGCGATAATCGGTTTTCCCATCATTTCCTTTTTCATTCCATTGGCCACCCACAACGCTCTGGCACCTGCCATGCGGCGACCTTCCGTGCTCATCGAACTACGTAACTGATGTTTCATTTTCCTCACTCTTTAATTAAAAAGCCTCTCTCATCGTCTGGTGAGAAAGGCTTTCCATATTATCATAACTGCATGATTACATACACGAAACCTTCTCACCTCTTGGTGCCACGACCACGACGCGAATAATGTGCAGGACTGCCAGGTTTACCAATGTATTCAGTGTAATCATATCTGTCTCTTCTCGTTTTTTGTTTACAGATGCAAAGGTAAAGGGTTTTTTGTAACATGCAAATAAAATGACACTTTTTTTTCGAATAAATTATTATTCGTAAGAAACAACACATTTTTTGTTGTCAGTTTATCACCTCCATTATTTCTATATACTATACATATTCCTACTGCTTCTTCCCCTACAAACCTCCACGCTTTCAACTTTTCTCCTCCTACAGAAAGACCTTTTTCAACATTCATTTATTTAAGAATTCCTTTCGATATACCTTATTTTATTTCATTTAAAGAAACCAATTCTTATTCTTTTTTAATATCTGCGCGTTTTTTAGAAAAAACATTTGTATATTGATGATTTTTTATATCTTTGCCACCAATTAAAATTCAACTTTAAAAACAACTAAAGCTATGAAACATTTTGGAAAAATGATTGTTGGTGCTTGCACCGTTTTAACCTTAACTTGTACACCTGCTCAATTGCTTGCTCAAAGCCTTTCACCTTCCACTCAGTGGGAATGGAATAAAGGTACCATCGTTATAAAATCTCCAGAACGCCCTGCAGGTCAGGAATCCGTAATTGGTTTGACTGTACCTAAAATGAACGTTGTACGTGTAGGCTTCGTAGGACTGGGAATGCGTGGTCCGGGAGCTGTGGAACGTTTCACTCACATTGCCGGAACTAAAATCGTAGCTTTGTGCGACTATGAAAAAGAACGTGCAGAAAGATGTCAGAAATACCTTCAGAAAGCTTGTCTGCCCGAAGCTGCAGTATATTCAGGCGCAGAAGGATATAAAGCACTCTGTGAACGCGAAGACATTGACCTGGTATACATTGCAGCCGACTGGGATCACCACTTCCCGATTGCCAAATATGCCATGGAACATGGAAAGAACGTAGCCATCGAAGTTCCGTCGGCTATGAATCTGGAACAGTGCTGGGAACTTATCAACCTGTCTGAAACTACTCGCAAGCACTGCATGATTCTGGAAAACTGCTGCTATGACTGGTTCGAAATGAACACCTTGAACATGGCACAGCAGGGAGTATTCGGAGAAGTACTTCGCGCACAAGGAGCTTACATCCACAACCTGGATGATTTCTGGCCTTACTACTGGAAAAACGGAAAAGAAGACAAACTGGGATGGCGCTTGCGTTACAACAAAGAAAATCGTGGCGACGTATACGCTACTCACGGCCTTGGCCCTGTAGCTCAGGCATTGAATATTCACCGTGGTGACCGTATGACTACCCTGGTAGCAATGGATACAAAATCGGTACACGGAAAAGCATTGGTAGAAAAAGCAACCGGCGAACCTTGCGATGAATTCCGTAACGGTGACCACACTACTACACTTATCCGTACAGAAAACGGTAAAGTAATCGAAATCCAGCACAACGTAATGAATCCTCAGCCTTACAACCGTCTGTATCAGCTGACAGGAACAAAAGGATTCGCTAATAAATATCCGGTAGAAGGCTATGCCGTAGACGCTGCTCAGATGAAAGCTTCTGGCGTACAGCCGAAAGTAGACAACCTGAGTTCTCACTCATTCCTTCCGGAAAAAGAAATGGAAGCACTGGTCAACAAATACCAGCATCCTATCTTGAAGAAATACGGTGAAATGGCAAAAGAAGTAGGTGGACACGGTGGTATGGACTTCATCATGGACAGCCGTATGGTATACTGTCTGCAGAACGGTCTGCCATTGGATATGGACGTATACGACTTGGCTGAATGGTGTGCACTGGCCGAACTGGGAGCTATCTCTATGGACAACGGATGTGCAGCTGTAGCATTCCCCGACTTTACTCGCGGACATTGGAACGACGTAAAAGGCTTCCACCATGCATTTGCTACTCCGGAAGATGAAGCTGCTGCCGAACTGGCTGCTGAAACTGCTACCCTTTCACTCAAAGCACAAGGTATGAAGGAATGGTTGGCAAAATCAAAGAAAGCTGAAGTATCAAAAGAAGAAGCTGAAGCACGCGTAAAACAACTTTCTACTCAGTTGGAAAAGACACAGAAGAAAGCTAACGGTGCTGAAAGCAAGGAACTGAAAGATGCCGTAAAACAAGCAGAAAAGATGCTGAAACAAGCTCAGAAAATGCTGAAATAATCATATTTTACCAAAGGTATTAGTTCCTATATACCTAAAACTAAAGGCCGGTCTCAATTTTGAGAATCCGGCCTTTTTTATGCGGCTATCGTAAGATACGACATACTTCTTTAATTAAAAATAATCCAGTATAATGAATACTTCAAAAAATATCTCGGTATATTTATAATAGAATTTATACCTTTGATTGCAATATTACTTTTCTGATAGTCCCCGACACACTAAGTATCGGCAGATAGATAAAGATACCGATAACCGACATAACCAGTCCACCGATGGTTCCGGCGGCCAGCGGGAACCAGAACGGGGTCTTGTCGCCTATCATGAACGGCACGAATCCGAGGATGGTCGACATCACCGTCAGGAAGATGGGAATGACCTTCACATTCCATGCCTTGGTATAGGCCCTCAGCGGTGACAGCCCCGGGAAATTCCTGCGAATGGCATTATACTCGTTCAGGATGTAGATGCTTGCGTTCACCGTAATACCGCACAGCAGCACGAAGGAAGCGAAACCTCCCTGGTCGAAGTTCAGTCCGAACAGATAAAACGTGAGGAACACCCCGATATACGACACCGGAATCACGAAGATGATGGCCAGCGGCTGGCTCAGCGAGTTAAAGAGGATGGCCGATATGAAGAAGATAATGGAAATGACAATCAGCAGCAGGAAATACTGGCTGTGGTCTTCCTTCCCCCAGCTCCAGTAGACACTGTCACTCTCCACGGTATACCCCATCGGAAGGCGTTTCCGGAGGGTCTCGATGTCCTTCTCCAGCAGTTTCTTGCCCTGTTCCGACGAGCCGATATACTCATATTGCAGGCAGAGCCTGTACTGCTGGTTCTCCTTGGCCACCTGTTTCGGGGCCTGCCCTTTCGCCAGCACGGCCAGATCAGAGAGCTTGTACTGCTTGCCCTTCACCAGAAACGGCACCGACATGAAAGCCCATACATCATAGTCCCGACTCTGGGCGGACGACAGCCGCAGATACTCCACGCCGTTGTCGTAAAGGATGCTGCCCGCCAGCTGGTCGCGCATGAATACCGGACGCAGCACCGCAAACAGGTCGTAGGCCGTCAGGTTCTCCTCCGCCATCCTGCGCTTGTCAAACTCCAGATAGAACTCCGTATAGTCGTCCTTCCACCACGAGAACTCCGAACTGACGGTCACCTCCTTGATGCGGCGGTGGGAAAGCAGCAGCTTCTTCATCTTCTCAGCCCAGCGGCCCAGCTCGTCGTAGTTGTAGCCGTACATCTTTACGCGGAAACTGCCGGCACTCTCCCGCACGTCGTTGCTGAAGCCCTGGTCCTGCAGCCCGTACACGCTCCAGCTTCCCCCGCCCAGGGTCAGCGACTTGCTCACCACGTCCGACTTCAGCACATAGGGAAAGCCCGTATGGCTGTACTCCTTCTTGAAGAACACCTGGATGCCTGCCCGGCGCGCATTGTACACCGATGTCTGAAACTGGCGTATCTCCTTGAACCCGCTCAGGTAGGTCTCCATCTTCTTAATCAACACGTTCATCTGCTCCAGCGTACTGCCGTTGGGCAGGGTGGCGTTGATATACAGCACCACCTCGCTCTCGTCACGGTTGAAGTAGCTGCCGTCGTACACCTTCTCGGCAAAAAGACGGAGAGAACCGCCCAGCACCTTGTCCACTACAGGCTTGATGTCTTCCCGGTAGGTTATATTGTCGAAAATCTTATTATACCACTCCGTCCAGGCTCCCTTCTGCTCCGCATCCTCTATCTTCTCCGGGAGCATGAACACCGGAAGTCCGAAACCAAGTAGCAGCAGAAGGAAGGCGACCGCCCGATAGCGGCTCAGCAGCACGATCATCCCCCGGTAAAAGCGAGTGAAATGCACGGCCCCCCGCTTCACCCACAGCCGCGAATGCGCCGGCTTTCCCTTTCGCAGACCGGTTTTCTCTATCATCGGAGGCACGAAGAAAAGGGCCACCAGCAGCGAGATGCCCAGGTTGACAATCACCACCGCCGCAAAGTCCTGCAGGTTCAGGCGTATCTTCTCGTCGAGGAAGAAGATGATGACCAGCGCCCCGATGGTGGTCAGCGTGGCCGCCAGCACCGACATGAACACCTTCAGGTTGCGCCGTCTCAGGATATGGTCGGTCATGACGATGATGTTGTCTATCACCAGGTTCAGCGAGATGGTGATGCCCGCCAGCGAATAAAGCTGGATTTCCAGTCCCAGCGCATAATACAGGATGACGGCCATGGCAATGTTCACCGCCAGTCCGGCCACTATCAGGAAGAGATACCGCAGGTTGCGCGTAATCACCGCCACGAACAGCAGCAGGATCAGCACGGTGATTCCCGTACGGAAATAAATCGTGTCCAGCTCCTTCGAGATGTATTCCGTGGCATCATAGCCCGTATGGATTTCGTATCCGGCCGGCATCACGGCCTCCGCTTCGGCTATCACCTTCCTGACCTTCTCTGCCAGGGCAAGCTGGTTGGCCGTTTCCGAGGCGGTGACGGACAGATACACCGAGTTCAGCCCGTTAATGCGGTAGTACGATGTGGGTTCCTCCTCCGTGCGCGTCACCCTAACCAGCCGGTCCAGCGGCACCATGCTCCCGTCGACCGCCTTCACCGCAATCTCCGAGGGGACAAACCCCTCCGGACTGCCTTCGGTGGTACGCACCAACCGTATCCATTCCGTCCCGTGGTCCGTCTCCAGCTCACAAATCCCCAGAAACTCACGGCCATACCTTTCCTCAATGGCGGTCAGAATATCCTGTACCCCCACCCCGATGCGCTCCAACTGCACATTATCGTACACGATGCGCCACTCCATGGGCGTGGCACCGCTCAGTTCCACCTTATACACCCCGTCCAATGCCGCAACCAGCGGCTTGATGTGTTCCTCACCGTACTTCTGTATCACGATGGGCGTGGCGGGAGCATTCAGCGTGTAGGTCATGAAAGGACGTGAGGCGTTCTCGTCGCTCCGCTGCGTGGAGATGAGCGGATAGCTCACCCCTTCGGGAAGCTGCGCCCACAACTGCCGGATAAGGGTGGACACCTCAAAGCGGGTCACCCCGATATCCGCATGGCGGTCCAGCTCCATGTCGATGCGCCCGCCCCCGTTGTCGGAAGTGGAACTGATGCTACGGATGCCGTTCACTCGGGCCAGCATGCCCTCCAGACGGCTGGTGACCTCCGTCTCCACCACCCGGGCCGAATTGCCCGGCATGGAGAACGACACCGACAGCCCCGGCATGTCGCGCGAAGGCGAGAGCTTCACCGGCAGCAGAGGCGCCAGCGCCAGTCCCACCAGCGACAGGCACACGAACGTCACTATCAGGGTGAACGACGACCAGACCAGCGGCCGGCCTTCTGTTTTATCTTTCCTGCTCATGGCCCCTTCATCTCAAACGGTTCTCAAAATTAAAACGGTCGGAAAGCGACATGCCCGTCTCAAAGTCGTACAGCGTGAGCTTGCGGATCTTGTAGTAGTTCAGCCAGTAGTTCTGGAGTGCCTGTATGTAGTTCTTCCGCGCCTCCTGCTGGCGGTTCAGGGCCAGCGTCAGGCTGCTGATGTCCGACTTGCCGATGATGAAACGCCTGCGCGTCTGGTCGTAGGCCAGCTCCGCCAGGTCAAGTGCCTCCGAGGCGCTGGCTATCAGGTCCTGCTGCACGTTGAAGTCACTCACCGTCATCATCACGTCCTCCTCCAGGCTGATTTCTTCCTGACGGGCAGCAATCTTCACCACGTTCAGATTATTCTTGGCCATATTGTACTTGCCCTTTCTCACGCCCCAGTCTATCAGCGGAATGGAAACCGTGAACGACACCAGGTCCTGCTGAAGCAGGTTCCGGTACGCCGCACTGAAGTTGTCGGCTACCTGGTTGAAGCCCACGCTGGCATTGAAACTGGCATTGAAACGCGACTCCTTCCTCGTGCGGTCCACCTCACGCTCCGCCTCCAGTACATTCTGGCGCTGTTCCAGGTACGTCGGATTGTTCTCCCGCGCCAGCACCATGGCCCGGTCGGCCGGCACATCAATATACCGCGGACGCGACGGAAGTTCCAGCTCGATGTCTGCGTTGCGGTCCAGGTTCAGGAAGGTGGCCAGGGCCGACATCGCACGCTTGCGCGTTATCTCCGCATTCTTCAGCGTGTTTCTGGCATTCACCTTGTCCAGCTTCAGCGTCAGCAGGTCAGCCTGTGAAATGGCCGCAATCTTCTGGCGCTGCTCCCCGATGGCATACAGCGTATCGGTGGTGGCCACATTGTCCCGCGCCAGCTCATAATCGGCCTGCGCCATGGCAAGGATAAAGAAATAGCTTACCGCTTCCTCCGACACGCTCTCTGCATTGTAGAGATACTGCTTCTTCACCTTCTCAAACTTCAAAGGCTCTATCTTCCGGTCCCAGCGGAAGGCATTGAAGCCCAGCAGTTCCTGCTGGTAGCCTATACGGAAAGGGATGCTGGAAAACTGCGTCGATTTCGTATCGCCGAAGTTCCGCATGTAGTCCAGCTGCGTGTCCACATAGAACGTACCGCCCAGCAGGTCGAAGTTCTGCGCCACACTCAGCCCCGCGCTGGCGCTCAGCATCTGCTGCTCGCGGTACACGTCGACATTCTCCTGCGAGTCGTAACGCTGCGTGATGTAGCGGTAATACTGCGCCGGGGTCATGTTCAGCGTGAGGCTCGGCAGACGCGCCGCCTTGTAGCTGCGGTACTCCCAGTAGCCCGACAGGTACATGTTCTGATAACGGAAAGCCGACAGCGAGCTGTCGTTGGCCATCGTGATGGTCTCCTTCAAATCCAGTCGCAGCACGTGCTGGGCCTTCATTCCCGCCGCACAGAGCAGCAGGAACAGTATGCTAAATCTTCTTGACTTCATGTTTTCTATAGATAAACCAGTAAATAAGCGGAATGACAAAAAGGCTGATGACGAGGCCCACCATCATGGTGCCGATCATCGCCACCGAAAGCGGACGCTGCATCTCCGAGCCCAGGTCGGACGTGAAGAGCAGAGGCACCATAGCGAACACCGTGGTCAGCGTCGTCATGATGATGGCCCTCAGCCTCCGGTGACCTGCCGTATGGATGGCCTCCAGCAGCGGCATGCCTTCCCTACGCAGCTCGTTGATGGAGTCCAGCTTCAGGATGGAGTCGTTCACCACGATACCGCAGGAAACGATGATGCCGATGGCCGACATCAGATTCATAGTATGCCCCGTGGCCCACAGCAGCACCAGTCCGAAGGCGATGTCCATCGGAATCTCCGCCAGCACAATCAGCGGCTGCAGGAAGCTCTCAAACTGGGCGCAGAGGATGAAATACATCAGCAGCACCGAGATGAACAGAATCACCGTCAGCTCTCCCATCATCTTCCTGTTCGAAAAGAAGCTTCCGCCGAACGACACCTCCCAGCGGCTATCACCATCGACCGCCCTGCGTATGCCGTCCATCACCTGCGGCACATCCTTCACCTCATAGAAATTCACCGGAATGTACTCCCCGTTGCGTCCGGCGGTAATCTCCTTCAGGTCCTCGTCGGGAACTATACGTACCAGCTCGCGTAAAGGGATATAGTTCCTTTCTCCCGAAGCCGCGTCCATCCGGGTCTCCACCAGCGTCTCCGCCAGGATGCGGTTCACGCTCATCTCCCTTCCAGCGATGCCGATGGGCAGATACTGCTGGTACGAACGCAGGGTAGAGACCTGGTTGTCCTTCAAGGCCGTACGGAGCACCCTCACCACCTCGTTATAGTCCACATTGTACAGGAGCAGGCGGCTGCGGTCCACCTCCATGTCCAGCTGGCTGCGGAAAGGCGTGCCCTCGGGCGCACAGCCGGTCTCCCGGGCCATGGCATCCTCTATCTCCCGCACTTCCCCCGCCTCCGGAACCGATGCGCGGTCGGCCCTGCGGAGCTGCGCCACCAGGTCGGGTTCCCCCGTAACGAAAAGCTTCTCGAAGATAGTCACCGGCGGCGAAAAAGTCACTACAGCCGCAGGGTAATCCTTCCGGACGGCCTTTTCCAGAAATCCGGTCAGTACCGGAATCTGCTCCGGCTCCGCCGTCCGGAAATACAATTCCGCCTCGGAAGTGGAAAGTTCGTTCTCCGTGCCCAGCAGATAGTCCTGCATGCCCACGTAGGCCGTATGCTCCACCACCAGCGAATCGGCCAGGGCCAGCATGGCGTTCACCCTGCGGTTGTTCTCGTCCACATGGATGTTCTCGTTCCATTCAATGCCCACCACCACCTCGTTCTGGTCAATCTCCGGCATACGCTCCTTGTCAATCACCATGAACATCAGCACACACAGCGGCAGCGATACGATGGCAAGAAGCATGGTAACAGTCTTATGTGCAAACACCCACTCAATACCCGCGCCATAGAACCGTGTCAGCCATTCGTTCTTCAGCAGGTTCTTAAAGTTAGCGGTAAACCAGTTGTGCTTCCTGATGCCCGTACGGTAGAACAGCACATACAGCACGGGCAGCAGCATGATGCCCGTGAAATACGACACCATCAGTCCCGACGTGATGGAAAACGCCTCGTCCATGAAGATGGCCCCGGCTATCCCGCTCATGAACACCAGCGGCACGAATACCGCAATGGTGGTGAGCGACGAGCTCAGCATCGGCGTGATCATCTCCGAGGTTCCCGCCACGGCCGCACGCTTCAGCGAATACCCCTTCTCACGGTACTGAGACACGTTCTCCGTCACGATGATGGCATTGTCAATCATCATACCCACCGCAAGGATCAGTCCCGAAAGCGAGATCACGTTGAGCGAGACCCGGCAGAGGTAGAAAAAGAAGAACGTGATCACCACCGAGGCAATCATGGTGATGCCGATGACCAGCGGCGAACGCACGTCACCGATGAAGAACACCGCCACGATGAAGATGAACAGGAAGCCCAGCGTGAAGTTCTGCTGCAGGTTCGATATGGTATAGTCCAGCAGCTCCGTCTGGTTCCGGCTGATGCTGAACTCTATGTCGGGATATATCCTTGTGAAATAATCCGTGGTCTCCTTCAGCTCACGGCGCAGGTTGTCCATGTTCTCCTCGCCCTGCTTAATGATGGCCAGCGTCACCGCCCGCTTTCCTCCTGCCAGCGAGCGCCCCGTCTCGTTGCGGGTAACCGTCTGCACGTCGCAGATGTCCCCCAGCTGCCTCACCTGTCCGTTGCGGTTGAACCAGATCTGCCGCACGTCCTCCGGCGTACGGAGGATGGAGGCGATGCGGATGTTGTATTCATAATACCCGTCGCGCACCAGCATGCTCCCCGGCTCCACGTTGTTCGACGAGAGGATGTCCTCCAGGTCGGCAATGCCCATGCCCAGGCTCTCCATCCTGCCCATATCCGGCACGATGCGCAGCATCTTCTGCGGCACCCCCGTCATGTCGGCCATGGCCACCTGCGGCAGCTGTTCGATGCGCCGCTTCACCACGTTCTCCGCCAGCGTGCACATCTCCAGAAAGGCATCCCCGTCAGTTTCCCGGTAAGGAACATCCTTCTTCAGCGTCATGTTCAGGTAGAACACCGGGATGTCCGTCGCGCTCGCCTTGACAGCCTTCGGCCTTGCCGCATCCCTGGGCAGGCTGTTCATGGCTGCGTCAATCTTCTCGTTCACCTCGATGAAGGCCAGGTCGGTATCCGTGCCGAAATCGAACGACAGGCGGATGATGCCCGACCCGTCGCGTGTTTCGCTCCGCATCTCGCTGAGCCCCGACACCTGCATGAGCTGCCTTCTCAGTGGAGCCACCATGGTATTCTCCAGCTCGCGGGCCGACGAGTTCTCCCCGCTCACCTGCACGGTAATCTGCGGAATATCTATGTCCGGAAGCAGCGATACGGGCAGCGAGAAGTAAGTCACCAGGCCCACGATGAAGCAGGCGGTGAAAGCCATGAGTACCGCTATCGGTCTTTTAATCAGAAATCTTACCATAGTGCGGACATGTTTTAATGTATCACTTTTACAGGAGACTCATGCGCAAGGTTCACGTTTCCGGTCACGATGACCTGTGCCCCTTCCTCCATGCCCTCGCCTGTCACGGTATATTCGGTCATGTTCTCCAGTCCGGTGGTCACATAGTTCCACACCGCCCTGCCGTCCTTCAGGGTAAACACCACCTGCTTGCCCGTGCGCAGCACCACCGCCGTCTTCGGCACCACAAGCTGGCCGGCCACCGAACGCTTCACGCTCACACGCACGTTCATGCCGTCGAACAGTCTTGCACCGCCGTTCACCCTGGCCCTTACGCTCACCAGCCCGTTTTCGTCCACCAGCGGGTTGATTTCCGACACCGTACCGCTGCATGCCCCGGCTGTCCCGGCAAACGGGGCCACCTCCACCCGGTCTCCCCGCCTGACAAGCGGCAGCTCGCTCTCCAGCACCTTGAAGGCCACCTCCATGCCCCCGCTTCCTATCACGCGGCAGAAGGGCTTCGAGCCGTCCGGACGGTTGAAACCCCGCGTCTCCAGATTGGCCACCACCCCGTCGAACGGTGCGGTGATCACCGCCTGCTCCAGCTCAAACTTTGCCAGCTCGTATGCCGCACGGCTCTGGCCGTAGCCGCTCTTCACCTCGGCAAGCCGTACTATGTCTTTGGGGATTACCTGCATGCGGTCGGGCGCATACCCCTGCCCTATCAGCACATCCTTCATTTCCAGTTCCGACTGGCGCAGGGCTATCTCCGCCTTCTCCAGGCTGTTCTTCAGGGTGAACAGGTCGAGTTCGGCTATCTTCTGACCCTTCTTCACCGCATCGCCGTTCTTCACATAGATGTGCGCCACAGGCTCCGATGTGAGGCGGAACGAGAGGTCGGCATACTGTGAGGCCGTCACCTTACCGTTGCTCACCAGCTCATGGTTGAACGTGGTCCTCTTCAGCGTCATGACCGTCACCTCGTTCGCCTGTGAAGGCAGAACCGTTTCCACTCCTTCCTTTTCCTTTCCGGAAGTGTCGTCTTTTTTCTCACCGCAGCCTGTCAACATTCCGGCGGCAAGCAGCAGCACATATACGTAGTGTGTTCTCATACATATCTCATTTAATCCAAATCCAACTTATATTTTCTGATTACAAAATCGTCATCCTTCATTGTCGAAGCAAACATATATTTATCATTCCTGTCAATACAGAATGAACAGACAGGCATATCCAATGTATATTTGTGCAGCAATTTACCATCCCAATTAAATACATATAAAATATCACTGAAATAATTGGGTAAGCCTTTATACAAATTTTCCTTCAAAGCTTCTCCATGCGTATAGGGAGTCATAAGACAATAAATATAGTTTTCAGTCACTTTAGTTACAGCCCCCCTCAAACAACGGTCATCAATAACCCTTCTGTCATTAGACGCCTTATAAACCGGATAATCTGCACATAGAGGTATTCGTTTAGATAAATGAGTTCCATCCATCTCTAAAATCTCTATAAATCTGCCAAGTCTGCAAGTATAAACGAACTTGCTTAACGATGGATGTTTAGCTAGTTCAGCATCGCAATATACCAAGAAATCAGCCGGTTTCACATAAGTAGCTACATTTATACCAGGAAATGTATAATTGATGGCTTCAACTTTATTCCTCTTAAAATTTATGGCTGATAAAATCTTATTATCGGTAAGTTCCCCTCCTGTTGCTATACAGATGCTGTCATTAAACATCACAAAATTGGGAAAGAATAAACAATTATGATTTAGTGGCATATCGACCACTTCCCATTTATCCTTATCAAAAGGATACTCTTTTCTTATTTTATATACCTTACTGATTGTACCAGAATAATTAGCGATAAACAATGAACTGTCCGTAACCTGATAAGAAGGATTGACAACCTCCCATGCTCCATTGCCTTTGGTTAAAAAAGAACCTTTTTTCCTCAAACTATTACCATCTAACTCATATATAGCATACAACTTATTTTGGGATAACTCTTCAATAAGAAACTGATTCTCGTCTATGAAATCTATTTTCATTCCCCAAATATCTGAATCACACTTCAGATATTCACCCTGAAGCTGAATTGTAGGCAATTCCTGAATTGTGTTATCTTTATCCTTGCTTTTTTTCGAAGAACATGAAAACAACAAAAGACACGTACAGATTATATAAAATAAATGCTTGACCATAATACTTTTCTTTTAATGTCTAATAACGAACATATTTAAAAAATAAATCTATAAACCGGGGGCATCAGCACCGCTTCGCTCTTTTACATTATCATTTTTAATTTTATTTTCGCTGTAATTATTGCTTGCTGGTTATCTGATAAACGTCTTTAACATTCTTATTCTTCCTTTTTAAGCGTAACTGCTATAACTTTCAGGCCTTTCAGCTTCTTATAACGCTCAATCATCTTATAGTTGTTAGTTATTTTGACAGATTCTATCTTCTCCGGTGGAATCAAAGATAAAGGACTCTTGTCTGGATCATGTACATAAATTTTATTATCAATGACAGTGACTATCGTTGAATGTGTTATCGAATCACACTGATACTCTATTTCAACTTTAGCAGAATTTCTTTCCACTTGTTGCGCGTTAAGTTTTCCCCCAAAGCACAAAAACAAGCTCAAAAACAACCCCAAAAACAAACTCAAATTCATATTATTATAAATCATAAATATTAATGGTATTAATTACATAATCGGAAGTCTCGGGACTGGTTCCCAATAAAATAATCTGGTCTTCACTGGCCGTAATCATACTGTATTCCTGTGGCAAAACAATCATTTTTACCGGGTTTCCCTTCCAGTCAAATGAAGCAACTTATCTCCTCCGGTTATGTAAGAATCCCTATCTTGAGACTGTTTCCCGCTGAAAAGCCCGACACAATACTTATCTGTTACGGCCATACCGAAAAAACCGCTCACATTCTCTCTCAGAAACGATACCGATGAAGAAGTGCTCGTGGAACTATTCACAAATTGAGGATATGAAGCCACATTCTGTTTCAAAAGCTTGGGGTGGCTTATATCGCTCATGTCATAAAACATTGCTATTTGTCCATCCCTCTCCCCTACAGCGAACACTTTTTCTTTCGCATTATACACCGTCTCCGCAGGTTGGTAGGCAAAAGCATTATCCTGATAACTGCAACCGGGCTTAGAATCATCCTTAGGATAATCTCCAAAAACACTTACTTTCTGTCCCTCCTTGTTGTATATAACGAAATGCTTGTTTTCTTCAATAAGACCAGTCGCAACAAAATATTCATTGGACAAAGCTATAACCTTAAAGGGAAACATTTTGTCTGAATGTGCAAGCTCAATGCTCGAACAGCACACCGTATCCTTCTCATAAGAAAACCAAGCAAATTCTTTCTTATTCTCATCATACAGCCCCAACTTCCCATCAAATGAACTGGCTGCCGAAAACCATAAATACTCATGAGGTCCTTGCCCCCTGTTGGCAAACCGACCAATATACTTCCCAGTTGTCCAGTCAAAAGCCGTAACCAGCGGCGATGAATACATATCTACCATAAAAAGTTTCCCACCAACATAATACATGTCAATAGGCTTCCGTATACTGTCTACATCAAAAGAAGATTTATGCACTTCCACTTTTAGGGATTCAGGAAACAAATCACACATAGAGACAAAAGACTTGGTACAGGAAGATAGTACAAGTCCCCAGAACAAACTGTAAATGAATACTTTCATTGGAATGAAAATGATTAGTTCGTAATACTAATAAGAATAAAAAATAATCTCAAATAGAGGATATGAAACTATCTTGCTCATAAGCAAGCTGCAACGTAAAACCCTCATTTTTTTGCTTTAATTTCTCTTTATCATACTGGTTGTCAAAAACAGCAAACATCGAATCATTGAAACAGCCATTACCTACAAATTGATCCTGCCCGTAAGGAATGACATCAAAACTCCATGCATCCGTCCATTTTTTCACAGTGGAACTTTTCATACGATTGTTCAGACTGTCCCATTCCATCATCTTAATTTCCTGTTTCATTACATCGTATCCACATACCGTTTTATCATCATAAGGCTGAAGGCTTGTAGGGTGAATAAATTCATCCGGACCCTGCCCTTTTGCTCCAAATTGTCCTACATATTTCTTCTGTTTCAAATTCACATAATGAAACATTGAGTCCGACTTATAATCCATAATCAGCAAACCGTCTCCCATTTTTTGTATACCACCAGGAGATCCCAATAACAAATCGGGTATTTTAATCGTCTCATGTTGCAAGGTTTGGGATACAATCTCAGTTTCTGTAGATGATGAACCGCAACCTGCCAATAAAACAAGAAGACAACAGCTTATAAATATTCGATTCATATTTATCAAGATATAAAATCAGGTATCAAATTCCGTACGCATTGTTTCTCATCATAGAACGACACCCTCTTGTCAGAAAGAAGTCCGAAATGAAGAGAAGCATGCTGATTCATTTCAAAAAACCTTATTCGTTCCCACCAGATAAAGCAAACTCTACTAACAGATTCTCCTCTCTGTTGGCTATCGCATAAACCATATCATCAGAATTGGATACACATATTTGCGACAATGGTAAATCCGTTTCATATTTGCTCACAGGGTTACCATCCCAATCTATCTGATATATCACATTTCCCATAAAGGCTTTTTCCTTATAGTCTTTCAACGTCCTATCCGAATACAACAGATAAACATATCTGTCCGTAGCATAAGCACTGATAAATCCCATCTTGTTTTCTGCACTCATAGGAGCGGTACGATATTTTTCATTCTCTTCAGTCCTGTATATAGGATATCCTCCGACCCACTGGTATGTTCTGACTATCGCTTCCGGCTGTACAGAACACAGCATAAAAATAGGAGCAAAATTTATGGCATAGACAAACTTATCCAAAGAAGGCTTTGAACGTAACATTCCTTGATAGGCCATTCCTCTTAAACGGTTATCTATCTTCTTTTCTTTATCATCTCTGTAAGGATACTCATAAAAATACTTTTCATCGCTTCCCCCTTCGATCAACGCGAACATGCTTTTCTCATAAAATCCCAGCCCCACAAATGTGTTATTATACTTCGATAATAACATGTCAATGCTGTTAATCGTATCACTGGTTATTTTAGTATAATACGGCAACCCCTTCTTCACATTTTCCAGATTTATCCGTATCAGACTATGTTTATAATAGTCATATACGCAGACACACGAATCGGTTTTATCCTTTTGCAAGGAAGCCACCTGTAGGAAATCCCGACTTCCCTGTCCTCTTTCCCCAAAACGGTAGATACGTTTATTGTCTGACAGATCGACCATCGTAAACAGACTGTCTCCCAGATCATCATAAAAAATGACAGAAGAATCAGCATATATCATATAGAAAGGCCTGCCCATAATAAGCTCTTCCGACAAACAGTCCTTAACAAGCACACTTTTTTTATGAGTAAACAGAGCATCAAAATCTTCCATGCTTTCAGATTTTTGACAGCCGACAAGGACAAGCATAAAAAACAAATACAGAAAAACTCGATTTTTCATAAGCATCTTAACAGAATAATTGTAAAAATTGAATCAAGAGATTTATCCCTTCATAAATTCAAAGGAAACCGAACCAAAACCGGGTCCGGATGATAGGCTATCGCATACAAACTACCATCATCTTTGGATACCTCGATTACCTTCAATGGCACATCCGACTGATAACGTTTCTGTAGCGTACCGTCCCATCCGTAAACTTCTATCGTATAACCACTGAATGCCGCATCCTTATCATCCCGGTAGTTTTTTCCGGAATAAAGCGCATATACATACTTCTCCGTGGCACACACATCCAGATAGCCTACAGGAGTGTCCGTTTCTATTGCCGGACTATTATATTTATATTTTGGGAACGATTCCTGAATCTCTTTGACAAGATTCCAGTGCTCACCGGACTGCTCATAAAAAGTCAGGATCTTGGCTTTGTATATGGCCTGCACAAAACGGTTACGGCGAGGACTGGCTGCCAGTTTACCCTGATACACATCACCAAGGACAAATCCGTCTACCTTCCTTTCTTCTTCATCCCGATAAGGATATTCACCAAAATCACCTACTTTCTTTCCATTGCCGTCCAAAACGGTAAAACGGTCGTGCTTATGCAAGCCGGTTACAATGTAACGGTCGTGCTGCACCGGCAGCATCTCAAAGCAAATCAAAGAGTCCGCTAAAGAGAACAAAGATCGGAATGAGATTCCCTCATCCCCATGCTGCATCATGAAACATTCCTTCTTGCTCACGTCAAACAGAATCGGACGATTATTTATATCCGGATTAACAGCACCAACAAGCAGAAACTCACCCGGTCCCTGCCCGATTTTACCATATTCGGACACCTTCCTGTCTGAAAGATGTACGAAATGAAGGAAACCATCCTGATTCGAGTCTACGATGACCAGCACCGAATCATTCTCCCAGGACATGTCCTTTACTTTACCCAACAACAGTTGGTCTTCATCAAGCACTACTGAATGATGCAAGTCTATTTCAGGCACGTCTTTTCCCTTATCAGGCTTGCAAGATACCAGACATGTTAAAAGTACTATATTTAAAATATATTTGTACATTAATCAACTCAATTTAAAAATAACGGAATACTCAATCAAGGTAAAGAAAATTTTACAAGAACAGGGTCAGGATTATTTGAAAATGCATATATCGCCCTGTCATCCTTATCCACACAGAACCGGAATACAGGCAGATTCAAAATATATTTTTTATATGCCTTACCCCTCCAGTCGAATACATAGACAATAGTTCCTTCAAAAGATTTCATGCCCTCTTCTTTATATGTCTTACCTGAATATAACAGATAAACAAAGTGATTGCTGGCAGTGGCATCTATAAACGTCCTGATATTATCGGCACTGATAGGAGCCGCCCTTGCATCACCTTCCTGCATGGGTTGATATTGCGGATAACTATATTGATATTCACATACTTTTCTTACTGATGTGGAGTCTATATGATAAAAATATACAATTTCAGCACTGTTTACAGCATAAACAAACTTATCATTCGAAGGATTATTCTGAAGAGTTCCCTGATAAGCCAGCCCCCTTAAACGGTTCTCAATCTGTTTTTCCTGTGCATCGCGATAGGGAAAATCTCCTAATTTCTGCAATATCTGATTGTTCTTTTGCAGATAAAACATGCAGTCATCGTAAAAGCCAAATGACAGTTCTGTATTAAATTTTGTAGGAAACAGCTTGATGGTACCCGGAAAAGTATCTTTATAGCAAACTTCCGGCTCATTCCTTTGATTCAGGAAGTCATCGACACTCAAAGCAGACAACCTTTTATTCGTATAGTCAAATACGGCAATAGCCGTATCACCACATGGCAAATATTCCATAGGCATTATAAATTCATTACCCCCTTGGCCTTTCCTCCCTAAACCAAGCACCTTATTGCCATGATTCAGGTCTACCAGATGAAATATATTCTCCCCAGCTATATCGTCATACACAAAAAGCATCGAATCAATATATTTCATGCTAAAAGGTTTCCCCCATAAATGTCCATCTGTATTCAGCACTGTGCATTTTATTGTATCACCTCCTGAGAATAACGCATCAATACTACTTTTATCCACATTCTGAGAACATGAGAATAAGCATACAGAAAAAACTACAACAAGACTTCCTAACATAATCCAATAGGTTAAAATAATGAATAAGCCAATTTTGTTTGTACCAAAATTAGGGAAAAATGGAGATACAAAATCTGAAAACTAAAAAAAGAATCTTTTTCATACGCACTCTCATAATTAAATATACCAAAACAATTTCTGCTTTCTCAAATGTGTCCTGTCATTAAAACGAATACCTTACCAAATAAAATATAGCATCAATCCATAAAACAGAAACACATCTCAAAAATAGATATTTATATGATTACAAACCGACCCAAAGTATAGATATAAGATAGACAGGCTTCTAAACCAAAAGGCAAGGAAATACTTGTATATTAAGCATTTAAAAAATAATCAGACTCTTATAAATAGACAAATGCATTCATCAATATTCCCAAAGCCAGACATCAAGACTTTTTTCCTTCAGATTTTCACCAAGCACTGAACAAATCTTATTCTTTATACGTAATTTACTCCTGGATACTGAGGCAGGAGCTATATTCAAGAAAATAGAAATTTCAGTAATGGAAAAACGGAGTTTGATTAAACTACATAATATTATTTCATGTTCGCTAAGGACAGACACCTCTTTCGACAAACGTTGTGTAAATTTCTGAAAAATATTGTCAGCTATTTTACACACATCCTTCAGTTCTGTTTCATTCAAATAGACAGGTTGCAGATGAAGTTTACGTAAGAATGGTGCTTGCGTCAACAGCAAAGAGCATAGTTCTTTTTCCCTCTTTTCCAATAACAGAACCCTGTCAGATAAAGTCTTTACATCAGACAGTTCACGACCTGAGATGGAATAGGAAGCAATCTTTTCATGTAGCATATTTTTCTCCAACGACAAACGCTCATTTTCCTTTTTCAGCTTCTTAAGTACCTCTACCTGCTCAACATAAAGTTCTTCTTTCTTATTGTTCTGCTCGAACTGTGACTGAAGTTCTGCAATATATGATTCGTTCTTTTCAACTTCTAATTCTTTATCATGTAGTTGCAAGGCTAAACGGGTTAACTTTTCTTCTTTCTGATGTATGGCAATTCGTTTGTGCAGATAAATATAAATAAGTAAAATACCCAATAACAGAACTATTACTATAGTAAACATCCACCAATAAGTGATATTAGATTTTTCCAGTTCTAACCTTTGCTTTTCTGTTGTCAGTCTTTCATTGTCATATTTTTCCTTGTATGCTATAATCTCCTTGCCTTTGTCAAGGGTTGTTATAGAGTCATTATAGAATAGCAATGAATCACAATAGCTTGTCAAATATTTATGGTACTTGGGCTGATTCCCTAATTTGTACAAGAACTCATATACGGAAGCTTTTGTATAGATATTATCGGTGAGCAATGCTTTATTAAGATAGAAGTAAGCTGAGTCATATTGCTTGAGATAGAAATAATTTTTTCCAATCAATGATGATGACTGGAATTTCACAGGAAAGGATTTTAGGATTTCCAATGATTGTAAGAACTGTGAACTGTTTTTATAAACAAGAGCTATTTCCGTCTGGATGTCATAATAATATGCTTTATTATTAAGTCCTAATTCAACGGCTATATCGCTACATTTCTGATAGGTTTCAATAGCTTTGGGGAGTTCATTTAAGATACAATAGCATCTGGCCAGATATTGTAATGCCCCCATCTGATACCGCTTATTGGAATCCTTCACTGCATAATCGTATGCTTTAGTACATGCTTCAAGTGCGTATGCATTGAGTCTACGATATAAATATAGTTTTCCCAAAGAAGACATAATAAGATATCCGGTTTTATAATCTTCTGTTTTCTCTACTTCTGTTTTGCCTTCCAGATAATACTGCATGGCTTCCTCTATATTGCCAAGCTCATAATTTATATCACCCATGTAAAGGGCTGACATTGCTTTTCTACGGGCATTATCCGTAGACTTGTAATAATCGTACGCTATCTTCACAAGCGAATCGGAAGGAATTTTCATTATCAGCTTCACCTTTGCTTGTGAGGTCAGTAGGCACCACAGCGCATGATTCTCTTTGTCTTTACGTGCAGACGGTATCGGCATGGACTCCAATATGTGCAGCGCACTGTCGGGATGGTCGAACATCACCTCCTCCGCTTTTGCAAGTTCTGGCGTTTGCTTTGTTACTTTATGATTCTGGCTGCATCCTACAGTCATTAAAGTAGTACAGATTATGATAATTATATGGGTTCTTATTTTCATGATTGGGTCCTTTTGTTGCTAAATTACAAAAAGTATCAATTCTACATTTTACATATTTCTGAATATTCATAAAGATTTCCTTCACAATACTTTATTTCCATAGGTTTAGAGCGACCTATTCGTTACCCCCCCCCAAAAAAATCGTATTCTGTCTTCTTAGGAAAAACCGATATCCTTTTCATCTTAATTACATTTAAAATTTTGTCATGACGAAATTAAGTATAAAAATTGTCTTTGTAAAAATTGTTCAGGACCTCCATCCATACAAGAAACACAATCCACTATAATACAAACACATGCAATCAATAAATGTCAGTTCATGTCAGTTGGATCCAAAGGGAGAATCAGACGATAAGCTCCGTTTCCGTCACTATGCAACGTAACGGATGAGAATTGTTTAAGCTTCTTCCTAAAGCGTTCAATCATTTTATAAAAGCTGTCCAATGAATATTCTTCAAGGTCTTTACCCATAATCTGATAAATCTCATATTTGGTCAATGTATGGTCGGATGCTTTGAGAAAGTGCTCCAACAGCACAGACATGGCAGGGGAAAGTTTCTCAATGACACCGTTACCATCACAAAACAAACGCTGTTCGGCATCAAAAAACACATCGTGCTCCAGTCTGTAGACACGGGCCTTTATATGTCTGGTCTTATTGCGTGATTTGGCAGGAAGTAGCGCTTTTTCAACTATCTTTTCCACCACCACAGTTCGTTTCGAAACCAACTGATTCAGTCTGCCGTAAAACAACCAGAAAAAAAATATACATACACCAAAGAAGGACAACCGTTATAATCATTCCACCCGGTAGAAGACTCCACCAAGAATAAGAAATATAACCGGATAATTCCATCTCCAGACGATAACCCAAATAGGTGGAGACCAGACTATCCGACGGAACAAACTCTTCCAGTGCTCCCGAAGCAAAGGTTGAAACTTTTCTCGACAAATCGGTTATTCTGGAACATACCCCTGTTTTACCTTTTATATCGGATAATGCCAACTGCTTATCCCAGGCATAGTGCAAGGAATCAAAAGGAAATGGATATTTCTCAAGAATTAAGCTGAGATAAATATTCTTATCTCCATCTTTAAAATAAGCATTATTCCGCCTGTGTAAAGGAAGATGATAAACATGAGTTCCATCTTGTAATGCAAACACCACAGAATCTGGAATATCGGTTTCTAAAGTCTTTTGCTGAAATAAAGAAGTGATAGTATGGAAACCATATATCTCCATTTTATCCAATTTCTTCAGTTCGTTTCCCACTGCCTCAAGAAAGACAGCTTTAGCCTGCCGGCTCCATGCTTGCTCACGTTGCTTACACGCATTGAATATCAATATACCATATACTATAGTAAAAAGCATACAAGCAACTAGTACTCCTATCCTGATAATATTCTTTCTTTTAACTATATATGTCGTATTCATTACATTACTTTATACACATATACAAAAATATGTCTTTTCTCTTGAAAACAACTGTCTCTCTGCGCATTTTTTAATTAAGGATATACAATACGGTTAAGCAGGATGTATGATACACTACATCATTGAATGACAATCCTGTTTTAGTCATGGTAAAATGTAAATTATAAGCATCTATGGACACCAACAATCGAATCTGAAAACCAACATTAGCTATCTCTCAAAATCGAGTTCTTTATTTCTTCCATCCGTCGCTACTATGCCAGTCAGTCTGCTATCGTACCTGTTTCAGATGGAATTCTCCATTCGCAAAATAACTGAAAGTAACCATCGTAAAAATGCCACAAATGGCTGATTAATATAGCAGCTACCAGTTCAGACAAAAATTAAATCCTTTATACATTGTATTACATTTGCAATACAATGTAATACACATAAGAAAATGGAAGCAGTAATAAGAAAACAGACCTCATTTCGGTTGCGTGAAGACTTGCTAAAGGTCTTACAGGAAGAAGCCCAAAAAGCCAACAGAAGCCTGAATAACTACGTGGAAAGCATGCTCATGGATGCTGTCTATTCAGAACCGAACGAAGAAACAAAAGCGGCCATCAAGGAAGCACGTACAGGGAAATATGCTGGCACCATAAACACCAGCAGCTTGGAAGCCTTTATAAAATCCTGTGAAGAATGAAGACACTTACGCTATTCAACACAGTTCAAAAAGGATTTCAAAAGATACAGGAATAACCCCAGCAAGCTAGTAAAGCTACTGGAAGTCTTTCGGATGCTCAATAACGAAATAGAACTTCCGGAAAAGTATAGGGTTCACATGCTCAAAGGAGAGTATATGGGGTGCATGGAATGCCATATTGAGGGGGATTTTCTTCTGATATGGCTGGATGTTGAAACAGGCATCATCGACGTGTTAAGACTCGGCAGTCATTCAGAACTATTCAAAAAAATATTGATTTTAATACGAATTTTGCATCAGATTCAGTATGTCCCATTCTGGAATATACTGAATCTTCCAATAATTCTCCACTTCTTACTGTTTGTTTCCTATCAACTATCAGATATCCAGCAAAGACCACTACAGAGAAGCAAATTATTTCACTTCAGTTGCTACATTTGTACCAGGGATACTATAGGCTGAGAACATATTTATACAGATATTTATGATTCTCTCCTATGCACCATAACATATTATTTCTAATATGTATAGAAATAACGCTGTGGTCTAAAGCATATCGTTTGACTGGTATTCCTTCCCAATTATAGACCAGTACGATATTACTGGTATAGGCTGAACTTTCTTTATCCAATAATGACGAACCTGAATATAATAAATAGACGTATGATGCATCATACGACAATGACAAAAAGCCTACCGCTTCCTCTTTCCTGTGGGCTATAACAGGTCCTTTCTGAGGAATGGCAAATTGAGGAAAATGATAATATCTATGCGCCGAAGGTGATAGATTGTAGGATTCATCAATATTGTAAAAATCTATTAATCCTTTATATGCGGCAACGAATTTATTTTTATCCGGATGCACCCCTATTAAAGTACCAGCGTACAATGCTGCTTTCTGGTAAGGCTGCAGTGGCTGAATGTCTTTATTGCTTTCAGTTTAAGCATCGCATTAAAACTTCTTTATAATTGATTATTACAGCTTTGCCATTAAAGTTCTCATCCTACAATTATAAGCATCAATGGGACCAACAATCGAATCCGAAAACTGACATTAGCGATCTCTCAAAATCGAGTTCTTTTATTTCTTCCATCCTATGATGCTATTCTGTTCGCCAGTCTGCTATCGTACCTGTTTCAGATGAGAACACTGCTCCTATTTTATAGAGTTTACGTTGGTCTGCTTCATACTCCCGCGCATAGTCTTTTTCATTTATCTGACGTAAGGCTTCTTCGGCTGTTCCATCCAGTTTAAACTCGAATACATAAACAAAGTCTGGAGTTTCCACAATACAATCTACCCTGCCGTGACTCTGCACTTTTTCCGTATATACCGTGTACACGCTGATAAGGCGCATCAACAGATAGAACGTGTAGTGGAAATAACGCTCCCGTTCACGCTCATTTTCCTTACGGCGCATGGTGTACGGGATGCTGGCTAAAAAGGAAGTAAGATTTATACGAAAATCGTCCAACTCTCCTTTTTTAAGGCATGACACTGCATTTCGTATCCATGAAGGAGTATCTCCATTCGAAAAATAGCTAGAAGCAACCATCGTAAGAAAGCCACGCTTCACCTCCTTATTGGGATAATCCAAAAGGAAGGTGTTTTCTTCCAAATCGAAATCCTTTATCGTCAAGTAACCGCTTTGGTAAATCATTGGTAACGGTTGTTCCACGTTGGCCTTGTAGTCGATGAACTCTTCCGCAGAATAATACTTGCCCGTGATTTCGTTCATATTCTCGTCGGTGTGAGACAGCAGCCGGATAAGATAAGTCGGTGTACCACTCTTGAACCAGTAATCACCTATTCTACCCGTGGAGAAGGCATTAAGAAGACTGAAAGGATTGTAAATATCAGCCATGCAATCACTGAAATGATAGCCGTCATATTGTGCCTTGAGCATCACCCGCATTTCATCATACGAACAACGGTACACCTCCGACATGGCTTCCATCGGATCCCGGAAAATAGTGTCCAGTTCCTCCTGAGAGATGCCGCAAAGCGTCTCATACTTGCCGTGCATACTAATGTCGAAGGGCTGATTGAAACCGCTGAATACACTTACTTGCGAAAACTTCGTCACCCCGGTCAGGAATACAAACTGGAGATGCTCGTCGGCACTCTTGAAAGCGGAATAGAAGGCTTTCAATGTATTCCGGTTCCTCTCTTCCAAAGAAGCATCCGCATCCAATACATCCAGGATTGGTTTGTCATATTCATCAATCAGGACAACGGCTCTCCTTCCGGTATGCTGATGGGCCGCACGAATCACCTCTGCAAAGAAATCGCCCAAACCGAGGTTACGGCTCTTTTCGGGCAAAGCATATTGGTCGGCCCATGAAGAAATATAATAGCCGAGCTTTCTTTCCAGTTCCCCGGGAAGCGTGAAATCTGTTCCGTTGAAATCCAGATGAAATACAGGATAGACTTTCCAGTCCTTCTCCAGCGTGTCTATCTTCAACCCTTTGAACAGTTCTTTCCTTCCTAGGAAATAGTTTTTCAAGGTAGAAACAAGAAGACTCTTCCCGAAACGGCGCGGACGACTGAGGAAGTAAATCTTGCCTTCCTTTACCAGACTGTAAACCAAATCTGTTTTATCCACATAGACATAGCCGTCTTCTATCAACTGGTCGAAACTCTGGATTCCTATAGGGTACTTCATCTTGAAACAATCTTACAATTTGACTTTTATATGCACTCATACAAAAATAACTCTTTCTTTTGAAAGAGGCTGTCATTTGGCTCATTTTTCTTCCATAGGAAAGCACACTTGTGTTCAGACTGGAACGCACTTGCGTTCAAGGTAAAACTCCTTTGCGTTTCAGATTAAACGCACTTGCGTTTTCTTCCAAACTCCAAAGAGTTTTTTAAGGGGTACATTTTCTTTCTAAAACAACAAAAAAAGAATGTCATTCCCGAAGCAAGAAAGACTCCTGAAAGCCTTTGCGGGAATGACATTCCTTATTTCAATTTATCTTTGGCGGCACACTCACACGCCCGGCATCTTAAATACCCAAAGATTTCTTCACTGCATCTACTTTTTCTTTTGCATCAGCTACGGCACCTGCATAGCACTTCGGACAGTGCATTTCGCCCTTGATTTCCATGTAGAACTTAATCTTAGGTTCTGTTCCAGAAGGACGTACAGAAACTTTTGTACCGTCGGCTGTAAAGAACTGAAGTACGTTTGATGTTTCCGGCATATCCAGGTCTGTAGCTTTTCCAGTATTGTCGGTAGCCTTCAACGTCTTGTAGTCTTTCACCAGTACCACTTCCGAACCACCTAATTCTTTCGGCGGGCATGCACGGAAGTTGTCCATCATGGCCTTGATTTCGTCAGCACCTGTCTTACCCGGTTTCACTACGTTGACTGTTACTTCCAGTGAGAAGCCGTATTCTACGTAGATTTCCATCAGCACGTCATACAAGGTCTTTCCCTGATCTTTAGCCCATGCACAGATTTCAGCCAGCAATGAACATGCAGAAACAGCATCTTTATCACGTACGAAGTCTTCTGCCAGGAATCCGTAGCTTTCTTCACCACCACCGATGTATTGTTCCTGACCTTCCCGCAGACGGATTTCACGGGCAATCCATTTGAAGCCGGTGTAGCAGTCGAGCATCTTGATGTGGTTCTTGTCGGCTACCTTCTTAATCAGTTCCGTAGTAACGATGGTCTTCACGATGAATTCGTTGCCTTTCATCTTGCCCATAGCGATACGGTTCTTGATGATGTAGTACAAGAAAATCAAGCAAGTCTGGTTACCGTTAATCAATACCCATTCGCCCTTGCTATCCTTGCAAGCCATACCTACACGGTCAGCATCCGGGTCGGAAGCCATCACGATGTCGGCATCGATTTCTTTTGCCAGCTTGATGGCCAATGTCAATGCTTCTGCATTTTCCGGGTTCGGAGATACCACTGTAGGGAAGTCACCGCTCTTCACCATCTGTTCGGCTACGCAATGTACGTTTTCAAAGCCCCACAACTTGAGTGACTGCGGAATCAGTGTCATTCCGGTACCGTGAATCGGAGTGTACACAATCTTCAGGTCTTTCTGACGCTGGATTACTTCCGGGTCGATAGACAATGTGTGTACCTGACGCAGGTATTCGTCGTCAATTTCCTTGCCTACAATCTGAATCAGTTCTTTGTTGCCCTGGAACTTGATTTCGCTTACGCTGGTAATCTTGTTCACTTCGTCGATGATACCCTTATCGTGCGGAGCCAGTACCTGTGCACCGTCTTCCCAGTATGCCTTGTAACCGTTGTATTCTTTCGGGTTGTGAGAAGCAGTGATATTGATACCGCTCTGGCAGCCCAGGTGACGGATGGCAAATGACATTTCCGGAGTAGGACGCATATCTTCGAACAAATATACCTTGATGCCGTTGGCAGTAAAGATGTCGGCAGAAATTTCTGCAAACTTACGGCTGTTGTTACGGCAGTCGTGACCTACCACTACTGAAATGTCTTTTTTTCCGGCAAAACATTTGTTCAGGTAGTTGGCCAAGCCCTGAGTGGCAGCACCTACCGTGTAGATGTTCATTCTATTGGAACCGGCTCCCATGATACCGCGCAAACCTCCTGTTCCGAATTCCAGATCTTTGTAAAACGCATCAATCAAATCGGTTTTATCCGGATTTTCAAGCATGGCTTTTACTTCGGCCTGTGTTTCGGCATCGTATGCTGCGGTCAACCACGTTTGAGCCTTCTCTGTACATTGTTTAATTAATTCATTGTTTTCCATGATTATAATGTTTAATAAATAATAAATCGTCCCATAAGAGAGAGACAAAAATAAAAGATTCAAAGAAATTATCCTAATAAAAGCCTTCGTATTTTTTAGAGTCATTCCAAAAAGATTGTAGCTTCAGGATTTCTTAATATCTTTGTAACCGCTTAACAAATACGAAAAAATGAGACAAAAAATGATACTGGCACTGGCTTTGGGAGGAATGCTGTCTGCACAGGCCCAGCACGTCCAGGAGAGTAACTTCTGCTCTCCTTTTGATTTTCCGATTCTGCTCAGTGCCAATTTTGGAGAACTTCGCCCGAACCATTTTCACAACGGACTGGACATCAAGACACAAGGAGTTACGGGAAAACCGATTCACTGCATTGCCGACGGCTATGTGTCGCGCGTGGCAGTGCTGCACGGAGGATACGGACAGGTCATTTATGTGACGCATCCCAACGGACTGACTTCGGTATATGGACACGTGATTTCATTTGCAAAAAACATACAGGCTTGCGTACGTCAATATCAGTATGCGCATGAAACGTTTGTGTGCGACCTGAAATTCCAACCCGGACAATTCCCGGTGAAGAAGGGAGACATAATTGCCCTGAGCGGTAATGAAGGGGCTTCGGCCGGACCTCACCTGCACCTGGAGCTGCGACGCACCGAAACGGGGGAATATATTGACCCGATGCCGTATTTCAAACATCTGCTGAAAGACAGCAAGGCACCTGTAGGCAGCCTCATCGGTATTTATCCCATACAGGGAAAAGGGGTGGTCAACGGGTCCAGCCATAAGAAACTCCTCGCCATCGGCAACCTGAAACAGCCTGTACATGCATGGGGAGAGATTTATACCGGCATCAGCGCCAAGGATTACATGGACGGTACGTCGAATTTCTACGGGGTGCACTCAGTTACGCTGTATGTAGACTCCGTACAGGTGTTCAACAGCACAACCGACAAGGTGCTGCCCGATGAGAACCGGATGATCAACGGCTTTACCGACTATGAGGAACTGACCCGCACCCGCCGGCTCATCATGCGTTCCTACAAGCTTCCGGGCAACCGGCTGCGACTGCTGCACACCAACGAGAACCGGGGGACTGTGACCATCGACGAGGAAAGGGATTATCACTTCCGGTATGTACTGGAAGACAATTTCGGGAACCGCAGGACCTATCAATTTATCGTAAAGGGTAAACGGCAGGATATTCCTGAATACAAGCCGGAAGCCAATGAAATGCTTTACTGGAACCGGACCAACGTCATTCAGAAACCGGGTATGGAACTGGTGGTACCACGCTATCATGTGTACGAGAATGTGCCACTCCGTACAGACATGCGGGGAGACAGTTCACGTATCGCCTTCGACTACATACTGGATGCCGGACGGACACCCATCCACAGCTACTGCGACTTGTCCATCGGCCTGCGCCACATGCCCGTGGCCGACACCACGAAATACTACATCGTGCAGAAAGCCGGAAAATGGCGAAGTTCCATGGGAGGAAAATACGCCAACGGATGGATAAAGACGCGCGTACGCTCACTCGGCACCTTCTCTGTGGACGTGGATACCATTGCCCCGCAAATCACTCCTATCGGTCAGGGCGGATGGCGCACCAGCCGAAATATCCGTTTCCGGATAAAGGATATGGAATCGGGCATCGGAAGCTACAAGGTATACATCGACGGCAAGTTCGTTTTGTTTGGCCTGAAAAAAGGTATTTTAGTGATTCAGGACCCGGAGAAAGTAAAGAAAGGGGTACCGCACAAACTGGAAGTGACGGTGACCGACCAATGCGGAAACATGACACGCAAGGAATACAAATTTTAAAACCGCCTTTTATTTTTAAATCATAAAAAAACAATCTGTTCGTATGAAAATGAAAAGATTACTGCTGGCTGTCCTTCTGCTGACAGCATACATGGCCAACGGATGGGCATGTACAAACTTCATCGTAGGAAAGAAGGCTTCGGCCGACGGTTCCGTCATCGTTTCTTACTCTGCCGATTCTTACGGTATGTTCGGCTATCTGTGCCATTTCCCAGCTGCACAGCATGCTCCGGGCACCATGCGCGACATCTACGACTGGGATTCGGGCAAATACCTCGGTAAAATCAAGGAGGCCAAACAGACGTACAATGTCATCGGCAACATGAACGAATTTCAGGTTACTATCGGAGAAACCACTTTCGGCGGACGTCCGGAACTGGTGGACAGCACCGGCATCATGGACTACGGAAGCCTGATTTACGTGGCACTGCAACGTTCACGCACTGCCAAGGAAGCCATCAAGGTGATGACTGACTTAGTGAAGGAATACGGTTATTACAGCAGCGGTGAGTCTTTCTCCATTGCCGACCCGAACGAAGCATGGATTATGGAAATGATTGGTAAGGGACCGGGCGTGAAAGGAGCCGTATGGGTGGCTGTACGCATTCCGGACGACTGCATTGCCGCACATGCCAACCAGAGCCGCATCCATAAATTTGACATGAACGACAAGGAAAACTGTCTGTACTCGCCCGATGTCATTTCATTTGCCCGCGAAAAAGGTTATTTCAGTGGGGTAAACAAGGATTTCAGCTTTGCCGATGCCTATTGCCCGCTCGACTTCAGCGGCCTGCGTTTCTGCGAAGCACGTGTATGGAGTTTCTACAACATGTTCAGCAAATCAACCGGACAGTCTTACCTTTCTTACATTCAAGGTGACAGCAAAGAACCGATGCCTTTGTACGTAAAACCCGACAACAAGGTTTCCGTACGCGACATCCAGCACGCCATGCGTGACCACTACGAAGGTACGGCCCTCGACATTACAAAAGACATGGGAGCCGGCTGCTTCCAGATGCCTTACCGTCTGTCTCCATTGACATTCAAGGTTGACGGTCAGGAATATTTCAACGAACGCCCCATCTCTACTCAGCAGAGTGCGTTCGTATTCGTATCGCAGATGCGCTCTACCCTGCCCGACGCTATCGGGGGTGTGCTCTGGTTCGGACTGGACGATGCCAACATGACGGTGTTCACTCCGGTGTACTGCAACACCGACAAGGTGCCTTATCCGTATCAGCAGGAGAACGGTGACTGCGTGACTTTCTCATGGGATTCTGCTTTCTGGATTTACAACTGGGTGGCCGACATGATTCGTCCACGCTACAACCTGATGGTGGAAGATATGCGTACCGTACAGAATGCACTGGAAGATACCTATGCACAATCGCAGGAAGGCATTGAAAGTGCAGCCCTGAAACTGTATCAGCAGAATCCGGCCAAGGCTAAAGAATACCTGACCAACTATACGCACATGACGGCTCAGACTGCCGTAGACAGCTGGAAGAAGTTGGGAGAATTTTTGATTGTACGCTACAACGACGGTGCGGTAAAACGCATGCAGAACGGACAGCTGCAACGTCCGGAAACAGGAAACACGGCTCCGCTGGATCGTCCGGGATACAGCAAGGAATTCTTGCAGGAACTGGTAAAAGCAACCGGCGAACGCTATAAAATGAAAGAGCTGAAGTAGGATATTTTTCTGCTGCTTTCTCATTCTACAATCAAAAGTTATGATTATTTTTGCAAAAAATAAAGCATATAAGCGAATCAGAACAAGCTAAATGATAGAGAAACATATTGTACTCGAAGATATCGACCCGGTAATCTTCTACGGCCCCAACAACGCCCACATACAAATGATCAAGGCCCTGTTCCCGAAACTGAGAATAGTGGCACGCGGCAATGTCATCAAGGTCATGGGAGATGAGGAGGAAATGTGTGCCTTCGAAGAAGCCGTTCTTGCACTGGAAAAATATTGCGTGCAATATAACTCGCTCAATGAGGAAACGATTCTCGACATCGTAAAAGGCAATGCGCCTAAAACGGAAAAGGCGGGAAACGCCATCGTGTTCAGTGTGACGGGTAAGCCCATCATCCCCAGAAGCGAGAACCAGCTGAAACTGGTGCAGGAGTTTGAGAAGAATGACATGATTTTTGCCATCGGTCCCGCCGGTTCGGGTAAGACCTATACCGCCATTGCACTGGCAGTACGGGCACTGAAGAACAAGGAAATCAAAAAAATCATCCTGAGCCGCCCTGCCGTAGAAGCGGGCGAGAAATTAGGTTTCCTTCCGGGCGACATGAAGGATAAAATCGACCCTTATCTGCAACCGCTGTACGATGCCTTGCAGGACATGATTCCGGCTGCCAAGCTGAAGGAATACATGGAGCTGAATGTCATCCAGATTGCCCCGCTGGCCTTCATGCGTGGACGTACGCTGAATGATGCCGTAGTTATTCTGGACGAAGCCCAGAACACGACTACCCAGCAAATCAAGATGTTTCTCACCCGTATGGGTATGAACACCAAAATGATTGTCACGGGAGATATGACACAGATTGACCTTCCCGCTTCGCAAACTTCCGGACTCGTGCAAGCCATCAAGATTCTGAAGGGTGTAAAAGGCATCAGCTTCATCGAACTGAACAAGAAAGACATCGTACGCCATAAACTGGTGACACGCATCGTGGAGGCTTACGAAAAATTCGAGGAAAAAGAGAAAGCAGAAAGAAAAACTACGCGTACGGCTAAAGAAGCGGAAAAAACGCCGCAGGCATAAACCATAAATGGATTCTATTCATTACTAAACATAACAAGACAATGAGTAAAGCATTAACAAAAACAGACTTTCACTTTCCTGGACAGAAAAGTGTGTATCATGGAAAAGTACGTGATGTGTATAACATCAATGACGAAAAGTTGGTAATGGTTGCTACCGACCGTATCTCGGCGTTCGACGTCGTATTGCCGGAAGGTATCCCTTATAAAGGACAGATGCTGAACCAGATTGCAGCCAAATTCCTGGATGCAACGACTGACATCTGCCCGAACTGGAAACTGGCTACTCCCGACCCGATGGTAACAGTGGGCGTAATGTGTCAGGGATTTCCAGTTGAAATGATTGTACGCGGTTACTTGTGCGGAAGTGCATGGCGTGCTTACAAGAGCGGTGTACGCGAAATCTGCGGTGTACGTCTGCCGGAAGGCATGAGAGAAAACGAAAAGTTCCCTCACCCGATTATCACTCCAACTACCAAAGCTGAAATGGGATTGCATGACGAGGACATCTCTAAAGAAGAAATCCTGGCGAAAGGTCTGGCTACTCCTGAAGAATATGCCACACTGGAAAAATATACATTAGCTTTGTTCGAACGCGGTACTCAGATGGCTGCTGAACGCGGCTTGATTCTGGTGGATACCAAATATGAATTCGGAAAGCACAACGGTGAAATCTACCTGATGGACGAAATCCATACTCCGGACTCCAGCCGTTATTTCTATTCTGAAGGTTACCAGGAACGCTTCGAAAAAGAAGAACCGCAGAAACAGTTGTCTAAAGAATTCGTACGCGAATGGCTGATGGCCAACGGATTCCAAGGTAAGGAAGGACAGCAGGTTCCTGAAATGACTCCGGCTATCGTAGAATCTATCAGCGACCGCTACATTGAACTGTACGAACACATCACTGGCGAAAGCTTCGTGAAAGGTGAAACAGAAGACCTGACCAAACGTATCGAAAAGAACGTAACAGATTATTTGACTCTTTAATATCCCTATCTCCCTTTAAGGCGGCTCGTGCTACCTTAAAGGGAGATTCAAAATTTATCCCATCCTAATATTTTTCGCATGTCTCACTATCCACAAGAAAAAATCAAGCCATATAATGAAGATGAGGGCAAGGCTGCTCAGGTAGAGAAAATGTTCGACCATATCGCCCCGGCCTACGACAACCTGAACCACCTGATGTCATGGGGAATCGACAAAAGCTGGAGAAGAAAGGCCATCCGCCTGCTGAAGCCCTACCACCCGCAACGCATCATGGACGTGGCTACCGGAACGGGAGACTTTGCCATTCAGGCCTGCCAGATGCTGCAACCTGCCGAACTGATTGGTACGGACATTTCGGAAGGCATGATGAACGTAGGACGGGAAAAAGTGAAACAGCTGGGACTGGACAAGCAGATTTCTTTTGCGAAAGAGGACTGTACGGCTTTATCGTTCCCAGACAACCGGTTCGATGCCATTACTGTGGCATTCGGTATCCGTAATTTTGAACACTTGGACCTCGGCCTGAAAGAAATGTACAGGGTACTGGTTCCCGGAGGACATCTTGTCATCCTGGAACTGTCGGAACCAGAACATTTCCCCATGAAACAAGGATATGCAGTTTACTCCAAGGTGGTGATACCTGCACTGGGAAGACTGCTGTCGAAAGACCGTAGTGCCTATACTTATCTTCCTGAATCCATCAAGGCTTTCCCTCAAGGAGAAATCATGCAGGAAATTATCCGGAAAGCCGGCTTCAGCCAGGTAGAATTCAAGCGCCTGACAATGGGTACTTGCACACTCTATTTCGCTACCAAATAACTAAATTCTTTGAACCTTATGAAAAAATTTGGCTTAATCGGCTATCCGCTCGGACACTCATTCTCCAGAAATTTTTTCAATGAGAAGTTCCATTCCGAGAATATTGATGCCGAATATGTGAACTTTGAAATTCCAAGCATTGATGAACTTCCGCACATCATTCAGGCAAATCCTTCGCTTGCAGGACTGAATGTGACTATCCCTTACAAAGAGAAAGTTATTTCCTATCTGGACGAACTGGATAAGGATGCACGCGAAATCGGAGCGGTGAACGTAATTAAAGTGGAACACACCAAGGGAGGCACCAAACTGAAAGGATATAATTCGGACATTATCGGGTTTGTGCGTTCCATCGAAGCGCTGCTGGAACCTTATCACAAGAAGGCATTGATCCTGGGTACCGGAGGAGCTTCCAAAGCCATTCATCAAGGACTGAAGCAACTGGGACTGGAGGTGCTGTTCGTTTCACGCAACAAGCACAATGACATGACCATTACTTACGAAGAAATTACACCTGAAATCATGCAGGAATACAAGGTGATTGTCAACTGCACACCGGTGGGTATGTATCCGAAAGCGGATGAATGTCCGAATATTCCGTATGAACTGCTGACTCCCCAGCACTTGCTGTATGACTTGCTGTACAACCCCAACACCACGCTTTTCATGAAAAAAGGCAGCGACCAGGGAGCCATCGTAAAGAATGGACTGGAAATGCTCCTGCTACAGGCTTTTGGGGCTTGGGATATCTGGAACAGCTAAACATTTATCCTACATGACACTGAAGAAAAAAATTGGCTGGACAGCAGGAATTCTGCTTGTACTGATAGTGGGTATTTGCATAGGAGGAAGCCTTTACCTGATAGACTTTTCACTCCGCCCGGAAAACCGGGGAAAGAATATGGAGGAATCTGAAGCGTTCATGCGAACTGAATATCCGCAGATTGTTCCCTGGCTGGACAGCCTGCAACAGCATCATGCCTTGCGGGATACGTTTATCACCGCACCAGACGGCATCCGGATGCATGCGTTTTATGCACGTGCTTCCCGCCCTACCCGACGTACGGCCATCATCGTACACGGATATACGGACAATGCCATCCGCATGTTCCATATCGGCTACCTATATAACCACTCGCTGGATTACAACATTCTGCTGCCCGACCTGCGTTACACGGGACTGACAGAAGGAGATGCCATACAGATGGGCTGGCTCGACAGAAAGGACGTGTTGCAATGGATTGATACAGCTCCGGCTTTGTTTGGCGACTCGCTGAAGGCGGTGGTTCACGGTATTTCGATGGGGGCTGCCACCACAATGATGGTGTCGGGAGAAAAAACACCTGAATACATCACCTGCTTTGTGGAAGACTGTGGCTATACCAGCGTGTGGGACCAGTTCAGCAAAGAGTTGAAAGGTCTTTTCGGACTTCCCCCCTTCCCGTTACTCTACACGGCCAGCTGGATTTGCCAGCTCCAGAACGGATGGAACTTTCAGGAGGCGTCTGCCCTCTCACAAGTGGCTCGCTGTACGAAGCCCATGCTCTTCATCCATGGCGACAACGATGATTTTGTACCTACATGGATGGTACACAAGGTGTATGCCGCCAAGCCTTCTCCTAAGGAAATCTGGATTACAGAAGGCGTAGACCACGCACACTCCTACAAGCTGTATCCGGATGAGTACACAGAAAAGGTAAAAGCGTTTACTGACAAATATGTTCGCTGAAACAGATAAAAACAAACCGGGTGTTTCAACTTGACCAATGAAACACCCGGTTTGTTTTTTATTCCTTCTATAATATATAGGTACTTATGCCTGAAGTTCTTCGCATTCTTTCAACCATAATGCAGCACTGGCATCACTCGGCATACGCCAGTCTCCTCGCGGACTCAAAGATACGGAACCAACTTTCGGCCCATCGGGCAAGCAGGAACGCTTGAACTGTTGCGCAAAGAAACGGCGATAGAAGTTGGTAAGCCACTTCTTGATAGTCGTGCTGTCGTACACCCCACGGAAGGCAATCTCGGCCAGATAGAAAATCTTTGCCGGACGGAAACCAAAGCGCAGGAAATGGAAGAGGAAGAAATCGTGCAATTCATACGGTCCGACCAAATCTTCTGTTTTCTGCTTAATATTGCCGTTCTCATCGGCCGGAATCAGTTCCGGGCTGATAGGTGTATCGATAATATCCAGCAAGGTATTTCGTGAAAGCGTGTCTACACCGGTCTGGGCCACCCAGTTCACCAGGTAGCGAACCAAGGTTTTAGGGATGCTGGCATTTACTCCATACATGGACATGTGGTCACCATTATACGTAGCCCATCCCAAAGCAAGTTCTGAAAGGTCACCGGTACCGATTACCAGTCCGCCAATCTTGTTGGCATAATCCATCAATATCTGGGTTCTCTCTCTGGCCTGTCCGTTTTCGTAGGTCACATCATGCACGGACATATCCTGACCTATATCCTGGAAATGCTGGATGCAGGCATCCTTTATACTGATTTCTTTCGTAGTAACCTGCAGAGAACTCATCAGTGAAAGTGCATTGTGGTAGGTACGGTCTGTAGTACCGAATCCCGGCATGGTAACTCCCACAATACCTTTACGAGACAGATTCAACTTATCAAAGGTCTTGACACAAACCAAAAGCGCCAAGGTAGAATCCAGTCCACCGGAGATACCTAACACCACCGTCTTACAATTGGTGTGTACCAAGCGCTTGGCCAGTCCGGCTACCTGAATAGAGAAAATCTCCTCGCAACGTTCGTCCAGCTGGCGTTCACCAGAAGGCACAAACGGATGAGGTTCTACCGAACGGGTAAGAGTCAAATCGCGGGAAGCAACAAGTGCGGTAGAGATATGCTGCATAGGATGCTGGTCGCGATACATACGTACGCTGCTGGAGAAAGTGGTATTCGTCAGACGTTCTCCTCTCAAACGCTCCACATCTATCTCGCTGACCGCAAGCTGTTCTTCAAATGAGAAACGGTCGGAAGCGGCAAGCAGGCTTCCATTCTCGTAAATCAATGCGTTTCCGGCAAAAACCACATCAGTGGTAGATTCCCCGAAACCGCAGGATGAAAATACATATCCAGCCAGACAACGAGCTGACTGCTGTGCCAACAACGAACGGAGGTACTGATGCTTGCTGATATTCTCGGTATCGGCAGACAGGTTGAAGATAATCTCCGCGCCTTTCAGGGCCAGTGCAGAGCTGGGAGGTACAGGCGCCCATACGTCCTCACACAACTCAATTCCGAAGCATACATCCGGTGTATCGAACAGCAGGTTTGTACCCATCGGCACCACCTGACCACACAAACGCACATTCATGGAATCCGGATGAGCCACAGCAGAAGTAAACCAGCGTTTCTCGTAGAATTCTTTATAATTAGGCAGATAAGTCTTAGGCACAATACCCAGAATCTTACCTTTCTGAAAAACCACGGCACAGTTCATCAGCGTAGAATTGACCACGACCGGCATACCGACAATGGAAATAATGTCCAGCTGACGGGTATTATTGACAATCTGCATCAAAGCCAGTTCAGCCTGCTCAAGCAATAAACTTTGCGCAAACAAATCTCCACAGGAATATCCTGTCAGGTTCAATTCCGGAAAAACAATAATCTGAATCCCCTTTCCATCGGCTATTACAATCTGTTTTTCCGTCTGTTGTGCATTGAATTTGCAGTCGGCTACTTTCACTGCAGGAACGGCAGCCGCTACTTTTACAAAACCAAATCTCATATAAATTTGTTATATATAAATACAATAGTTCGTTAAATTTTCCAGGCCCTAAGCGGCCCTGGCAGTAAATAAAACC
>ENA-OOXJ01000119-OOXJ01000119.1-human-gut-metagenome-genome-assembly--contig:-NODE-119-length-72234-cov-7.229097_pt1 | contig 72234 bp, 60 predicted proteins | sample MGYA00241587_ERZ501343 | MGnify/ENA primary metagenome ERZ501343 (study PRJEB25962, sample SAMEA2042918) | human gut metagenome | biome: human gut; feature: human-associated habitat; material: faeces... | reverse complement strand
CCGAAATCTCCCCCTACGCCTACTGCGCCGCCGACCCCGTCAACTTCATCGACCCAACGGGAATGACAATCGAATATGGCGATTCCGTAACGGATGAACAACGCAATATGTTAGAGCAATATAGGCAAGAGATGAGTAAAAGTCTCTTATTTAAAATGATATATGACTTTCTAAATAGTGAAGAAGCCGGAATTCTCACAATTAATTTTGGGAATATTGAAAGTCCCGGACAGTTTGTTGAAGGAGATATTATTTATCGCAAAAATTCACATGGCACAAATCTTTATTATATGGTTTTTGTTGAAGAAATAATTCACGCCTTTCAGTATGCACATGGACAAATGGACGATCCATCAATCAATAAAGAATATGAAGCAAGATTATTAACAATGTGGGTACTTGGAGAGGTTAAGACACTTGCTCTAAGCGTCGAAGGATGCTTGGGAAAGTATTTGGATCAAATTTATTCAGGACGTTTAGTCGGAATCGGAAATCCAGAACTTTTAAGAACGGGATATCAGGAATATGGAAAAATGTTTGTAGATCACTTTAAACGCACATACCCTACTGACGCGAATTACCATGTACCTGCAAATGAACCGTCCCGGTTGTTTATTTCCATTTTCCAATTTTTATTTAACAAGATATTAAAGACATGCAGATATTGAAAAAACACATATTGATTTTCTTATTGATTATCCCAAATATAGCGGCAGGTAGCTTACGGCTAGTTTATACCAACTGTTTTCAGGAAAAAGATTTTACATTTCTTATTCCCGCTATTGAAGATGAACAAAAAGCCCTATATAAGAATCAAGCTCGCTTGGCAAGTGTGATTCGCGAATTGTATGGAGACTATGGAGATTCACTTTTGCTGAATGAAGCCAATCTCGCATTTAAGCGTTTGAAGCGCAAATATCCCCACACAAACTTCAAACTTTCAAAGGAAACGGGCAAACTAACCGAAATTTCGATGGAAACGAGGCGCAATATGCCATATCCTCGCATAAATTTTAACTTTTCAATGGAAACAGGGAAACTAACCGAGATTTCGATGGAAATGAACGGAAGAATCGATGATTTCAGTGCCTTTCACAAATTCCTCATGCAGAACTTTGAAAGAATCATGTATCGATTTGTGTGCAAATATCATGAAATTTATATTACAATGCCACTTGATTTTCCGTTCGACAAAGATAAATATAAAAATATATACGATTGTTATTTCCAATATTATGCAAGCGTTTTTAAAGATTATGGAATTGTTCCACAAGCACAAATGCCATTTCTTAGAAGCTGGTTTCTAATCCCTGAATCTATCAAGACAGGCAAAGAGTTGTTGGACTACATTTGCTCTTTCGAAGATTGTCCCATCAAGACGAATGAGGATTTCGGAGTATTTAGGGAAGATTACGTAAAATAATCAAGAATCTATTTATAGGATAAAAAATGGGGAAAAACATCAAACAATATATGATTAGCGCTGCTTGCCTGTTGTTGGCATGTGAGGCGTTTGCCAGTCCGAATATTTATGGGATATTTGCGCCTTCGGAAGAAAACTCTTCGCATAAGTATCTCTATATTTATGGCAACGGCATTTTTGAATTTGTCGATATGCCAACAGTTACATACGGGACATGGCGAAATGGAAATCAAAGTATTATCTTAAACAGCCATTATCCTTGCGTCGAAATTGAAGAATATGCCAGAAACAGTTATGCGGATAATATAGTTGTGCAAGTCGATCTGATATCAACGGCCTACTATCGTCGGATATTGTCCAATCCGCCTCAGCCGTGGGCATCACGAGCAATATTTTTCAATTATAATTCCATTACGTGCGTTTTCGAAACGATGTCTGGCGAAACGTTGACGCGCACTCCCGATACAAGCGGGAAAATATATTTCAGTCGTGATGTGAATTTGAAAAATGTTAGGATTAAATACTTCAAAAGAGAGACAAAAAAATATGCGCTTTCCAATAATCCGGAAACTAATTTTTACCGAATCATTTTCAATACTTTGCGGCAATTCGATGACGAAACATTGGATATTGTCGATGACGACACTTTGCTATTGCGGAACGAAAGGGGCACTTCATGCGACACCCTCAAGCGATTTCGGACATTCGATGCCAATGAGAATTTTATCGTTGAGGATTATGCATCGGATCGTCCATTTGTAAAACGTGATTTGCAAAAATGGATGAAACAAGGCAAATCGCAGGTTTCTGCGCTTTGCAACACATGCAACCGGAGACAAGTCGCCGGCACGTATGCTTACGAAAAAGATGCAACAATATTTACTTCCATATATGGCGCGGTGCCAAGAATTGAATTCGAAAGCGTCCTGACGCTTTCCGGCAACGGCTCTTTCGTTTTTCGGAGGGGAGGGAAAGAAACACATGGAAGATGGCAGGCGGATAGCGACTCTCTGACTCTCGACAGCGGGATTCCGCAAATGGAAGTCGAAGAATATTATAGCCGAGAAGACAATAAGAATATTATTTTTGACATCTCAATAATCCAAAGAGAATCAAGCGACAATACCCGTCACCCCGCTAAATACATGGATTTCGACAACTATGAAACGGTGTTGTATTGCGAAACCAAGAAAGGCAAAGTCGTCAAGCGTAGCATTGGAAGCGACAATAGGATAGTATTTGACAGGGACGGCTTGAAGATCAAACGTTTCTGGGTGTGTCAAAATGGTTTCCATTTAGACAAGTACAATATTGTCGACCACAATACAAATTATTTTGTCGTCACTATCGACAAAACCCGTCAATTCGACAACGAGCGTTGGGTAATTGTTGATGACAATACTTTGTGTCCTTTGGATTGGGAACGCGATTTCAAATATAATTCTTCCGGACAGGGATTTGTGATGAAAAGACAATTAAAAAAGTAGCCCGATTAAAAATCAGCCGCCAATGCATGCATCAAGACTTGAGCATAAATTGGAATTTTTGTATATGCATCTTTATCTTTCGATAAGATAGGCTGCGTTTCGGCAATACAAATTGAGCAAGCTCTTTGTATTGCTCTCAACTTGGATCTTATCTTTGGATAAGATAAGCTGCATTTCGGTATAAGTTTTCGAACAAGTTCGAAACTTCTACACTCAATTTGCATTATCTTTGCAGTCGCATGGGACGGATTCTTGCAATCGATTATGGGCGCAAACGTTCGGGAGTGGCTGCTACCGACACGTTGAAAATAGCGGCAAACGGACTTGCCACTGTGCCGTCGCACAAGCTAATCGACTTCATCATTAACTACATGGCTAACGAACCGGTAGAAAAAATTGTGGTCGGCCTGCCGAAACAAATGAACAATCAACCGTCGGAAAGCATGAAATATATCACGCCGTTTGTCAACCGCTTGCGAAAATTGATGCCCGACACGCCCGTGGAAATGTTCGATGAGCGCTTCACGTCGGTACTCGCCCACAAGGCGATGATCGACGGCGGAATGAAAAAAATGGCACGTCGCGACAAATCGATTGTCGACGAAATATCCGCCACCATCATTTTAAATGACTATTTGGAAAGCAGACAAATGAAATTATGATACTACCGATTTATTTATACGGACAGCCTGTGCTCCGACAGACTGCCGAAGACGTAACGCCCGATTATCCCAACTTGAAGCAGTTGGTGGAAAATATGTACGAGACAATGTACGAATCGGACGGCGTGGGTCTTGCCGCGCCCCAAATCGGCTTGTCGATCCGCTTGATCGTAATTGATGCCGACGTGCTTAAAGACACTTACCCTGAATTGGCCGGCGTGAAACTTACACTTGTCAATCCCGAGCTCGACATATTGGAAGACGGCGGTCCGCGCGTTTCGCGTTCGGAAGGCTGCCTCAGCCTCCCCGGATTGAGCGAATCCGTGTCGCGGTTCGAAAAAGTGCGGCTCAATTGGCTCGACACCGATTTCGTGGAACACGAAGAGGTGTTCGAAGGCTTCCTCGCCCGCATCATTCAGCACGAATACGACCATTTGGACGGCATTCTCTACATTGATCGCATTTCGCCTATCCGCAAGCAATTGATCCGTGGGAAATTAAATAACATCGTGCGCGGAAAAATCGATTGCGACTATAAAGTGAAAGAATTTCGCAAACATTAAAAACACATAAAACTTGCTATCATGGCCGACGACAAGAAAGTGATATTTTCAATGGTGGGCGTCAGCAAAATCTACCCGCCACAAAAACAAGTGTTGAAAGACATATACCTGTCGTTTTTCTACGGTGCAAAAATCGGCATCATCGGTTTGAACGGCGCCGGGAAATCAACACTGCTGAAAATCATTGCCGGCATCGACACGCAATATCAAGGCAATGTGGTATTTTCCCCGGGCTATTCCGTGGGCTATCTGGAACAAGATCCCAAACTCGACCCGAGCAAAACGGTAAAGGAAATCGTGCAAGAAGGCGTTCAGCCGGTGCTCGACCTATTAGCGGAATTCGACAAAGTGAATGAAAGTTTCGGCGATCCGGATGTGCTCGAAGATCCCGACAAAATGGACAAACTCATCAACCGGCAAGCCGAATTGCAAGACAAGCTCGACGCTGCCGATGCATGGAATATCGACAACAAACTCGAACGCGCCATGGACGCGCTGCGTTGTCCGCCGGAAAATCAAAACGTGGCGACACTGTCGGGAGGTGAACGCCGCCGCGTGGCATTGTGCCGGCTTCTGCTGCAGAACCCCGACATTTTGCTGCTCGACGAACCGACCAACCACCTCGACGCCGAATCGATCGACTGGCTGGAACAACACTTGCAACAATACAAAGGCACCGTGATTGCCATCACCCACGACCGCTATTTCCTTGACCATGTTGCAGGATGGATTTTGGAACTCGACCGCGGCGAAGGAATCCCATGGAAAGGCAATTACAGCTCTTGGCTTGAACAAAAAACCAAGCGCATGGAACAAGAGGAAAAGCAAGCGAGCAAACGCCGGAAAACGTTGGAACGAGAATTGGAATGGATTCGCATGGCGCCGAAAGCACGCCACGCCAAAGGAAAAGCCCGACTGTCGAGCTACGACCGCCTTCTCAACGAAGACCAAAAAGAACGGGAAGAAAAATTGGAAATCTTCATCCCGAACGGACCGCGTTTGGGCAACAAGGTGATAGAAGCGCAACATGTGGCAAAGGCTTATGGCGACAAAGTGCTGTTCGACGATCTCAATTTCATGCTCCCGCCCAATGGCATTGTCGGCGTAATCGGACCGAACGGTGCAGGAAAGACCACACTGTTCAAGCTCATCATGGGCCTTGAAAAAGCCGACAAAGGCATATTCGAAGTCGGAGAAACCGTAAAAATCGCATACGTCGACCAAACACATAAAGACTTAGACCCTGAAAAGACAGTCTACCAAGTAGTTTCAGGTGGAACGGAATTGTTCCGCATGGGAGGTCGCGATGTCAATGCCCGTGCTTACTTGTCGAAATTCAATTTTGCCGGTGCCGACCAAGAAAAGAAAATCGGAATGCTTTCCGGCGGAGAACGCAATCGGTTGCATCTTGCGATGGCGCTGAAAGAAGAAGGCAACGTGCTCCTGCTCGACGAACCGACCAACGACATTGACGTGAACACACTCCGTGCGCTCGAAGAAGGTTTGGAGAATTTTGCCGGATGCGCCGTCGTCATTTCGCACGACCGTTGGTTTCTCGACCGTATTTGCACGCACATCCTTGCTTTTGAAGGCGACAGCCAAGTGTTTTTTTATGAAGGTTCATACACCGAATACGAAGAAAACAAACGTGCCCGCATGGGCGACGTCGAGCCGCATCGCATCCGTTATCGCAAACTCATAAAATAAGCACCGCCGATGTAAACGAAAAGCCGTGTCTTGCAAATAACAAAACACGGCTTTTGCTTTCGCCCTGTCGCTTATTCCCAATATCTTTCCATATATTTCCGATACAGTTTCACAGAAAAACTCAACAAATCTTGCTTCGGCACAATCACCGGCATCGGTTCCGTAGAAGCGACCCATGCCGATTCAAACGCTGCCAGTTGTTCGCGCAACTGCTCTTCATCGAGCGGAGTTCCTGCCTCGCAAGACTTTTCCAATGCGTCGAAATAAATTTCCCAACGTCCGGCATAATGTGAACCGAACAATCCCGACCACGCCCGCGCGGCATAATCGTTAAGCGACCCGCCCCACGTCGTAATCAAATTTCGCGCATTCCGCTCGTAATAATCTTTCAATTCTTTCGTCTCTCCGTATGCTCGGGCATCGCACAGCCAAACACCGACACCGCAACGCGGATGATAGGCGGTCAATGTGTCCAAATCGGCAAGCATTCCGCGCATGGCATCAGCCGTGCGGCGCATCTGCGGCAAATCTTTCCGCAAATAAGCAGAATCCAATTCTGCTTTCAACCGTCCATAAAGATTGCCTATCGCTTGCCGCCCGACGCAAACCAAATCAGCCCGTATAGCCTCCCTTTCTGTATTCGGAGCATCAAGCAACCAATACCACGCTTCCGCAAGACGGGAATTGTCGTAGTTGATCCGCGTGCGATAGTCTTCGCTTCGCCCGAAAATAGGTCTGAAACATGGCAAAAGACCGAGCGTGCGCGGGATTTGCACATAAACATCGTCAAACAATATTTTCCATGCTTCCCTCACCTCCAACGATGCCTCCCCCGAATGGCAATCGGCAAAATTTTCAATCCATTTTTCGTCGGGAAGCGCATTGCTCCATGCTTTCGAAAAAATATATTCATACGGGAACTGCACCACGTCGAGACCTTCAAGCGTTGAGCCAATTCCTATCAAATTGTCGCCGCCATCTTCCAACGCGGCTTCAAGACGCGCGCCGCTTGCTTTGACGGGTCCGGTGAGCGACGTGTTTCCTCCGAAGTTTCCAAGATAGCACCATATATACGGCTGTCCATGGAATCGTTCTGTCTTTCTCCACAATTCCACATTCTCACAATGATAATCCAAAAGCGTCATCTTGCCGGCATCCACGCCCGACAAAAAGGCCTCAATGCGCGGAGCGGTCCAATATTTCCGATCATGGTAGAACATCCACGACATTTGCACCCATTCTGCCTCCGGATCAAAATCGGCAATCGTCCGATAAATATTGTGCGAAATATCTTTCAAATAGTCAGGCTCCCAACTCGGCGGATCAACCTCGTTGAAAGGATCGACGCCATACACATGATCCGTCCCGAACATGCGCGTTTGCTCTGCGAGATAAAGCCGCTGCACGACTGCAAACAACGAATCTTCCGGATTCAAGAAATGGCATCGATAGCGATCGTCGAATCCGGCCCATTTGCCCAAATATTTAATGTCGGCTTCCGGATAAAGACGTTGCAGCTGTGACGGCACATGCCCTGAAAATGCCGGAAGCACAGGACGCATTCCGAAGGCCCGTTCCCTTTCCAATATCTGATTTTGCAATTGTGCTTGCTTCTGCAACCATTCCATCGGCAACGGTCCATTCCACGAATCAATGTTAGCCATCCGATGCCACGGCAGATAGACAGGACCGGTAAAATAATCTCTGATTTCCGAATCCGACAACCCTAACGTTCGCCACACGTTGTACCACACTGTCTCCTGTCCCGTTATCGCCAAAGGCATGTTTATGCCGTTCAAAGCCATCCAATCAATCATTCGCTCCCATTCCGTCCAATCCCAAAACGGCATCGAATATCCAAACGTGCAATAATTAAGGAAAAACCTCCGCTCCACACGCGCAAAAGCATATTCTTTCTTTGGCACAGCGGGCAAAGTGTCGGGCATTGCTACCGGATTTTCCGCATACCACGATACCGACGTGCGGCAATGACGCGTCAGATACGCATTCAGCCCGACAGCCATGCTGCCGGCCGTATTGCCGGAAATGACAATTTTATCGCCTTGGCTTTCAATCGAGAAACAATCTCGGCCATTGTCGTTCGGAATTAGCCGGAATTCAAAGTGGCTGGCATAATCCGGCAACAACCGCACGACCATGCTTTTGGCAGCTTCCACTTCACCGTTTGCATAAACAGCACTTCCATACAACGATAAAATCGACAAGATAAACGCAAATACCCTTTTCATCCTTTCAATCTTTTTACATTCTCGCGAACAAAAATACAATATTCGTCCAAAATATTTCATCTCCCGGCAGAAAATAGCCTGCCGGAAGCTTTTTTAGAAAAATCGACAAAGCCTTTTTTCTTCCCTCGGGTTATATTAATTTTGCACACAATACACATTATAGGTTTATATGGACATATCAGTTATCGTTCCTTTATACAACGAAGCAGAATCTTTGCCCGAACTTGAAGCATGGATCGAACGCGTGATGAATGAAAATCATTTTTCATACGAAATTATTTTCATCAACGACGGATCGACCGACAATTCATGGCAAATAATAAACAATTTGCGCGCTAAAAACCCCTGCGTGAAAGGCGTGTGCTTCCGTAGGAATTATGGCAAATCGCCGGCATTGAACGTGGGATTCGAACGCGCCGAAGGAGATGTTGTCATCACAATGGATGCCGACCTCCAAGACAGCCCCGACGAAATACCCGAACTCTACCGCATGATCGTTTCCGACGGATACGACCTCGTTTCCGGCTGGAAGCAAAAACGCTACGACCCGCTGTCGAAAACCATCCCTACCAAGTTGTTCAACGCCACGGCTCGCAAAGTGAGCGGAATAAAAAACCTCCACGATTTCAATTGCGGGCTGAAAGCCTATCGAAAAGATGTCGTGAAAAATATAGAGGTCTACGGCGAAATGCACCGCTATATCCCCTATTTGGCTAAAAATGCCGGATTCGCGCGCATTGGAGAAAAAGTGGTCCACCATCAAGCACGCAAATATGGCAAAACAAAATTTGGCATCAACCGTTTCGTAAATGGCTATCTCGATTTGATAAGCCTGTGGTTCATTTCCAAATTTGGAGGCAAGCCGATGCATATTTTCGGATTCCTCGGCTCGCTGATGTTTCTTATCGGATTCATAGCCGCAATCGTCGTCGGGTCGGCGAAACTCTATGCCATGTACAACGGCATGGATTACCGTCTCGTCACCGATTCTCCCTATTTCTACATTGCATTGACAATGATGTTGCTCGGCTCCCAATTCTTCCTTGCCGGATTTATCGGCGAATTGATTGCCAGAAATGCAGAAGGCAGAAACAACTACCAAATTCGGGAAGAGCTTCAATGACGACATGGCTTCGCGACATATCGGCGGTTGCCACCGCACTGTTGCTTTTCTGTATCGCCGCCTGCGACAATGAAGGATGCGAAGGCAATCAAAGCAGCCTGCCACTGGCCGGATTCTATTCGTCGGCAACGAAAGATGCCATCGGCATCGACTCGCTCACCGTCTACGGCGTGGGAGTGCCCGGCGATTCCGCCATCATACGCAACCGCTCGACTGTGACCCAAGTCTATTTGCCTTTTGACGTCGATGCAGCATCGTCGCGATTCGTTTTTCGATACGAGCAAAAAGCATTCGCCGATTTGGACATCACAGACACGATTACCGTGGCCTACGAAAGTCGCCCATATTTCCACTCGAAAGACTGCGGAGCAATGTATGTGTTCGACATCCAGTCAATCGAAACATCGCATTACTTGATAGATTCCGTACGTGTTTTGACCCCGACTATCGACAACACCAACAGCGAAAACATCCGAATCTATTTCCGGACAGAGGAGGCCGATGAGGAATGAAATCGCTCGCTTCCACATCTTTGTTTGCTGCCATCGGGATTTTTTTGCTAATCGACATGGTTTCTGCGCAAAGGCGTGTCACGCCCATCAACTCAGCCGACGAACTGAAAATCATAAACGACAAAGAGTTGCAAGAAATCAAACGGCAAAATGAAGCCAAATTCATGCGCACAGACTCGCTTACGCTCGACTCTCTGCGGCGCGACTCCATCGAAAAGGCCAAAAACACCGTATATCGTCCCACTCTGATGTCGGCAACGGCCGGAATCAATTTCTGGGATCCGCTCATGAGAGCTTTCGGGCAAACTTACGGAGGCGGCGACATTTGGTTTGCAATAAACCTAAAAAACAGATTTATTCCCATTGTAGAACTCGGCGTCGGGCAAGCCAACAGCACCCCCGACGGTGGAAACTTCACATACAAAAACAAACTCGCTTTTTACGGCAAAATCGGAATGAACTACAATTTCATGGCAACAAAAGACCCCAAATACCAACTATATGCGGGAATCCGATTTGCCGGAACGTCGTTTCATTACGACATTACCGACATCACCGTCGACAATGGCTACTGGCACGACTCTCCTTCGCATTTTGAAATCGTCGACCAGCATTCTTCTGCCATTTGGGGAGAATTTGTGTTGGGCATACAAGTGGAAATTGTCAAAAACTTTTCATTGGGTTGGGCTGTGCGCTACAATTTCCCGTTCTCAATAAAAGACACTCCCAATTCGCGCCCATGGTATATCCCGGGATATGGCACACGCGACAATCCTTTAAACATAAGCCTTTCTGCATCCTACACGCTGCCTTTCCACAAAGAAGAACCTCGCGATGCAAACGCACTCTCGCAACCGCCCGAAATACACATTCAGCCGCAAGATTCCGACAGCATCGTCGTGCCGGAACGCCCGCAACGCGTCGTGACGCCCCAACCGGCCGAACTTCCGGACAGTCTCTGAGTCGCTCATTTGTGCACACAAAACACGATATGCGGCATTTCGACGCCCCGATAATGTTTGACCACCTTGTCTATCGGCCGCATTCCATTGCGCAATGCCACATTTTGCGATGCTACATTCGTATCTCGAATAATTGAATATAGCGCATCAAAAAGCAATACATCAAATCCATATTCCTTGCAAGCCGCAGCAGCTTCCGTAGCATATCCCTTATGCCAATGGCGAAAAGCAAATAAATATCCTATCTCAGGCACCAAGCCCGTTTTGTATGGCTGCATAGTAATGCCGCATTGCCCTATCATTTCGCCCGTTTCTTTCAACGTCGCTGCCCAAAGCCCAAAACCAAACATTTCATACCGTTGAAGTTGCCTTTCCAGCCACATGGCTGTTTCTTCATCATTAAATGCGCCATTGTAAGCATACATCACCCTCTCATCTTGCATAATGGCAGACAATGCATCAATATCGGAAAGACGCATTTTTCTCAATAGCAACCTTGGTGTTTCCAAAACAAACGGCTCTTTTTCCATAACGATTAAAAAACAAAGATAATATGTTTGAGTGATTACACAACCATGCACATAAAAACGCAAGTAATAAAAAAACATCCGCCCCTGCACAAAAAATCAAAGCCGGCGAATTGTTGCCGGCTTTGATTCGTTTCTATTCGCTTATCTGTCAGCGAGTGGCGGAATCTATTTCTTTCAGCAATTCTTCCACCGCCGCTTTCAATTGCGCGTCCTCGCCATTGACAATCTCTTCCGGCGTGTTCAGCACATAAACATCCGGCTCCAATTGCGTATTTTCCAAATAATTGCCATCGGCTGTGCGATAACCAATCACCGGAGTGCCAAACACCAATTCCGGATCTTGCAAAGTTTCCCACGAAACACTTGTCATCGTGCCGGGGACAGGCGCACCGACCAATTTTCCAAGACCCATGTGCTTATAAACCCATGGCGTACCGTGGGCATTCGAATAGTTGGCTTCACACTGCACCATAATTGAAGGCTTGTTCCAGCGACGGCTCGGCATGTCGCACGTTTCACGTCCGCGATGCACTTGCGTCAAATATTTTTCGCCGCTGAACAACACTTCCACGTCTTCATGCAAACGTCCGCCGCCATTGAAACGCGTATCTATGACAATGCCTTCGCACTTGTTATATTTGCCGAGCACATCGGAATATATCGTGCGGAAACTTTCATCGTCCATCGATTCCAAATGCACGTACCCCAAGCGGCCGCCCGACCAACGCTTCACGTCTTCGGCACGCTGTTTCACCCAACGCTTATACAGCAAAGCGCTGCATGCGCGGGAAGAAATCGGCTTAACCACTTCGTCCCACTGTTTTCCGCTCGACGGATCACGGAACGACACCAATGTTTTTTCTCCGGCAAGTCCTTCGAGATAAGAATAGAAATCGGAATTTGCCAAAATTTCACGTCCGTTGATTTTCTCCACGATGATGCCTTCTTTTGCATCGGTCGTCGCCCTGTCGAACGGACCGCCTTCAATGATTTCCGCAATGCGCATCCCATTACCGGAATAGCTCAAATCAAACAACAATCCAAGATTTGCCGTCGATTCTCCCGAACCGCTCTTATAGTAACGGCCGCCGGTATGCGACACGTTCAACTCGCCCAGCATTTCGCTCAACATTTCTGCAAAATCTGCATTGTTGCCGATATGCGGCAAGAATTTACGATAAGCAGCCGTCATCTTCTGCCAATCCACGCCATGCATGTCTGTGCGATAGAAATGGCGCGCTTCTTGACGGCACACATGGTCGAACATGTATTCGCGTTCTTTCGCCAAATCCATCTTCATTTCCGCACTATATGAAATCGGCTCCAACGTGCTTCCCGCCACCGACATTTTCTGCATCGTCCGTCCGCCAAGTATGAACAAATTGTCGGCTTCCTTGTCGGTTTGCAGGCTTGCCCAGCCGGTATTCAGTTTTTTCAAAAGAGAGGTGCTATGCTCGCGCAAATCCAATTCCCAAAGGTCGTAGCCTTCTTCAAAGGCAGAAAGGTAGTACAGGCTTTCGCCATCGTTGGCTATCACAGCATCGGCAATATCAGATGAATTGGGAGTGACACGCACGATTCTGTCTTCTATGCCGTCTAATTCAACAACAATGATCGAATCATTTTCTTCCTTTGTGTCCGACTTCTTGTCGTCCGATTTCTCTTCCTCGGATTCGTCCTTCTCTTGCTCTTTTTCAAGTTCTTTCAAAAGTTCGTAATCCTCTTTGTTCAGTCGATATTTGTCGTAAGCGTCTTTATTCATGAATGCCAGCATCACATCGTTGAGCGAACCCCACGACCCATGGCTTCGCATTCCGTAACGATCGGACAAGAACAGCACGGCATTGCCATCGAGCACCCAACGCGGTTGCATGTTGAAATATCCGCTGCCTGTCAGATTGACGGGCTTGCTCTTGCCGTCGGCAGCCACAATTGCGACATCGGAATACGGATCATGCCCATTGCCTATTACTTCAAGCACAAACCATTTCCCGTCGGGCGACCATTCATAATTAAATCCGCCATAAAACCATTCCGACCCATCGGTGATCTGTCGCACCGCCTTCGACTCCAAATCGACAACCATCAAGCGGCATTCATTTTCAATGTAAGCAAGTTCTTTTCCATCGGGAGAAAATTGAGGATGCTCCCTGTCGATCTTGGCATCGCCCAATACGGCTTCCTCCTCTATCAACGTAGCATTCGGGAAATTCAAATCTTCCTTGCGTTGGATTTTTGCCACATAAATATTCCAATAGCCGTCGCGCTCGCTCGCATAAGCGAGAGTGCGATTGTCGGGGCCAAACACCACGTCGGATTCAGATTCGACAGTATTCGTGATTTGTTTTGTAGTGCCATATTCGACAGAAGTGACAAACACATTGCCGCGCACTACGAATGCCACCTGTTCGCCATCCGGAGAAACGCCGGCCGATGTGGCGCCGGATGTGAAACGAAGTTTGGCCGGCAAATCCATGTCGTCGCGAACCACGTCGATATGCAATCGCGACGCTTTTCCGCCCTGCCGTTGCGTGTAAATGGCGCCATCATAAGCATAACACATTGTTCCATCGTTCGAAACCGATAAGAAACGAACCGGATGGGTGGAAAATGCAGAAAGACGCGTTGCCGAAGAAGGCGAATCCAATGGAAACGAATAAACATTCATCGAGCCGCCGTCGCGCTCGCTCAAAAAATAAACAGTCTTTCCATCGGCCGAAAACACAGGATTCCGGTCCTCACCGGCTCTGCCGGTCAAATTGACATGCTTGTCGGTCGCCGCGTCGTACAGCCAAATGTCGCGTGTCACCGACGACGTATGGTGTTTGCGCCATTCATCCTCGAAGCCTTTCCGGTCTTGATAAAGGAATCGTTGTCCGTCGGGCGCGAACGATACCATTTCGGCAGGCGTGCCAAGCACTTGCTCCGTTCTTCCCCCGCCAATTGGCACACGGTACAGTTCCGTCATCGACGATGTTGGGAAAAGCGCACTGGAAGCAGGATCCTGAATGCTTGCCGAAAAATAGACATACGCGCCGTCGGGCGAAATTGCGCTTGGCGTTTCCGCAGCCGAATTAAACGTAAGACGCGTTGCGACCCCGCCGCTTGCCGGCATCACAAACACGTCGGCATTGCCATAACGATCGCTCGCAAATGCAATCTTTTTCCCATCGGGCGACCACACCGGCGACGACTCGTAAGAATCGTGCGTCGTCAGCCGCACAGCCTTGCCGCCATTCGACGAAACACTGTAAATATCTCCCTTATAGCAAAATGCCACTTGCGTCCCGTCGGGGGAAATCCTCACGTCGCGCATCCACAACGGCTCTTCTGCCGAAGCTGTCATCGACACACCGCACAAAGCGATGCCGAACAATAATTTTTTCATATCAATTTCATTTTAATATTAAATTTTCGTTTTAATCGGAAGCCGCTCCCAAATACAGCGCGGAATCAATCGCCAAAGCGCAGTGACGATGCCATAACGCCAATCGACTACGACTGTTCGCCGCTGTCGTTCCAACGCCCGCACGATGAGATGCGCCACATGGTCCGGCTTCATCAAAAGCGGATAGCTGCCACCGTTCAACAATGCCGTGTCGACAAATCCGGGGCGAATATCCGTGAATTTAATGCCAAAGCCATTGGTATTGGACAATTGGGCAAGGCTCTGAATATATGTGTTTTGGTAACGTTTCGTGGCAGAATAAGCCGGAGCCGCACCCAAACCGCGCGTGCCGGCTATTGAAGTCACCGCCGCAATATGCCCTCCGCCTCTTGCTTTGAAATAGTTGAAGGCAGCATCAATCATTCGCGTGAATCCGACCACATTCGTTGCCGTCGTTTGCAACTCCTTTTCGGCATCCAATTGCTGATTCTGAGTGCCAATGCCCGAACATAGCAATATCAAATCCGCTCCGCCAAGCCGTTCCGCCAAACCGGCCAAACGCTCGCCGGCATCTTCTGCCGTTACGTCGAGCGGAGCATATATCACCCGTCCGCCTTTCGACGAAGCAAAATCGGCAAGCAAATTTTCGCGCCGGCCTGCTATCGCAATGTCCACGCCTTTTTGCCACAGCAATTGCGCCACCGCCCTGCCGATTCCCGACGTAGCTCCTATAATCACAGCTTTCTTGATTTTGCACACTCCCATAATCAACAAAGAAAAAGCAAATCGAACACATGAAATGGCAGATTTGCTCTGATATACATATATATGCAAAGATACGACGATTGCCCGTAATTCAGCAATCTATTCATGCCATTAATAATATTTAGCGTGCAACCTTGACAAACATGGCTCTTTTTAAAGAAATTTTAAACCGATATATTAATCTTTTTTAACTATAAATATTTGCATTTATGCGCATCGCGTTTCAAAACCAATTTGTATATTTGCTTGTCTATAATACTCCACCGTCTAAAAAAACAGTCGCAATGAAAGATTTACTCCGGGCTATTTCGGTGATGACCTACATGGCGGGCATTTCAACAACACCGAAAGAGGAAAACTACGACACCGCCTCCGAAACGACAACCTGCGACATGCAACAAGTTGGCAAACAGTTAGGCCATTTGTTTTTCTCGACCGACTTCGACGACGAAGAGCGGCTGCTTCACTTTAACAACGAAATAAAACGCATAACCAAAACATACAAATCGCCCGACGAAATCAGAGCCATTTCCAACGCCTTCCTCAATGAAGTCGTAACACTCGAGAATATCGAATCAAACGCCATGCTTTTCTCAAAATTGAGAATGGCGGCAATGCTTGCAGAGGATTTTCCGACTGTCCGCGACATTGAAGCCATATTCTATCAAGTGGTAGAGAAATGCAGAGCCGACAAAGGCGAGGAAGAAGCCGAACGCTTCCAAAAAATCTACGACTACGCCAATGCCGGCGCGTCGCTCGGATACGACTTTGCTACGGCAAAATACAGAAACGACATGCCTTTTGCCGACGCCATCGAAAAAAAAGCAATCCGCTTCTATGAAAGCATAGGCGACGCATGCAATTTCAATTCCTGCTTCAAAGGCGCATATCAGCTATTCTCGGCCAACGCGTAAGCCGCCACCTCGCAATGCGCGATCCGTCTGCCACGCTGCCGCCCTGCCCTATCCACAAGGAAAGCCAAGTCCCGTGACGCTCTTTTCATGCCGCCGTGATTCATATTCAAATCCGCATCTTTGATGCCATTAGAAACAACCCGACGGTCTCGGACTTTCAGACAGGGTGTGGAAATACACGGAGCAGTTCAAGGAGGAAATCGAACTCGGCTTGGATGTTGGCATACGCAGCGGACGTTCGGCAGACGAACTAAGCCGAGATTTACGCAGCTATTTGCAGCACCCTGACAAACTCTTTCGGAGGGTGAGGGACGAACACGGGCAACTCGTGCTCTCGCAAAGGGCGGCGGCGTACCACCCCGGACGTGGCGTTTACCGAAGCTCGTACAAGAACGCACGGAGGCTCGCCGCCACGGAAACTAACATGGCCTACATGACAGCCGACTACGAACGATGGCAGCAGCTTGATTTCGTTGTTGGCATACGCATAGAGCTGTCGAACAACCACACGCTGAACGGCAAGACGTTTCGCGACATCTGCGACGAGCTGAGCGCGCCGCTCGGCAGCACGAACACCGAAGGCAAAGGCTGCTACCCCAAGGATTTCAAGTTCTCGGGGTGGCATCCATTGTGCCGCTGCCACGTCATAACGATATTGAAAACAGACGAGGAAATAGCCGAGGACACACGGCGGATATTGGCAGGCGAGCCGCTCGACGGTAGGAGCGTGAACCGTGTCGATGATGTGCCGCAGGAGTTCACGGATTGGGTAAGGGGCAACAGCGAGAGGATAGAGCATGCCAAGTCGCTTTCATACTTCGTCAAGGACAACAAGGACGTTGTGGAGGAAATCCTTAATCCGAAACAAAAAGAGCTTACGACGCTTGAAAAAGCGAAATTGCGCCATGATGCAAGAACGCCGGAGCAAATCGAGGCTATAAAAAACCGATGGGCAGAGCGTCAGCATAAACACGAGCTTATCAAGAAAACGGCTGGTAATGTACTCAAAGTGGCTTCCGATTACGGAGAGGTCGATTACTCCAAGCTGCAACAGTTCATTTCAGCAGGAAACCTCACCGCAATGCAGACGGAGGCAAGGATTGTCGCCAAACAAGTATCGGCGTTCAAAAAACAAGAGATGGCATTGTCCGACCTGATACCTGATGCCCACGGTTGGCATAAGCAGTTCTCCATGGCAGAACTACAAACCGTCCATGATGCAGTCAAAGCAAAATTGGACAGTTGGTCATCTCTCACTTTGGAGCAACAGGCAAAGAAACTCAAATTTGAGGCAATAGACTATCTTGGCGGCAATATGCGAGGCGTGCAAAAAAAATATCACACATGGGAGGTTTCCCAAGCCGCATACCTTAAAGCTTTACAAGAAACATCAGAAAAATGGATGTTAAATTTAATCAAGCAAGGAGATATCTACGATGCCTCTACTGCATCCGATTTATATGCAGAAGCAGTCTTAGCTATCTCGAATAAAAAATATGAGAAGCAACAGAGCGTACTTTCCGTTGCAAGAGAGAAAAAGGCGGCACAAAATCTTAAAAAGTATCTTAAAGAAATGCCTATCAATCCTCATTATATATGGGGTGGTGATATTGGCGGAAAATACAACTCCATGTTAAACAAAAGGAAATCTTTGGCAGCAGAACTCAAAGGCGTTACCGCCGACGACCTGACGCTGGTAACCCGTTTTTCATCGGGCATGACTTTCTATAATGCCTATAATCTACGAAAGACCTCGGCCTACTGGAAAAAAGTTTGGACAGATAAGATGAGTAATCTATCATTAACAGAAATTGCCGATTGTGAGAGGATTATCGAAGAATATACTCTTGCTTTGGATGGGATTATTAATAAAATGAAACGATATGAAGGTATTGTTTATCGCGGTGTTTGGGGCGAGGGAGCTGGCGAGTTGCTCTCTCAATTCCATGCCGCTTGGAGAAGTAAAAGTAAAATTTGGGTAAACAAGGCTGCAACAAGTTCATCAACAGATATAAAAGTCTCTTATTATAGTTTTGACAATAAAGGAGACAATGACCTTATAATGATAATAAAAAACAAATCTGGAAGCTACATCCGTCCTATATCGGAATATGATTACGAGAAAGAAGTGTTATTGATGAAAGATGTGAAATACAAGGTAGCGAAAAAGCCGTACATTCTCAATGGCAAGTGGTTTGTTGAGTTAGAGGAAATTTAAAACGCAATGGAAATGTCGGCTTCCTTGTCGGCAATATAGCCCGAATTCCATTTCCCAATCTCGTATAATTCTTTGGCTCTTTGCAATGCTTCATCCCATGAAGTTGTCCAGCCTGAGTCAGACTGCCATATTCTTTCCTTTATATAACGTATCATTGTGGATGACAACCCATAGGATACCTTATCTTGCGCATTCACCGCATATAATTCGAGTTTCCACCAAATATGCCTGCCGTCGTGAAAAGGACATTCCTTTTCGCCTTTGTAGTATCGGCATAATTTGATTAAATCTTCTTTTTTCATATTGTTCATTTGATAATCTATCTTTTATTAAGCAAATGAAAGAAATCACCTATCACATTCAGCATATCGGTTGGCAGCATCTCAAAGACTTTATCGCTTATCTCTTTCGGTATGCCCCACATCGCTTCTGCCAATGAGCCGACTATCGCCCCTATTGTATCGCTATCACCGCCGCATGAGATAGCATTACGGATTGCATCCTCAAAGCCATACGAAACGAGGATTGCGTGCAAGCAGAGCGGCACCGTTCCTTGGCAAGTCTCGTCGAATTTCCCTGTCGGCTGCACCTGAACAAAATCGGGATAATATTTTTGCATTGCAATCCTGAACTTCTCCCAATCATGTGTAGTGCGCAAAATATAGATGCCGTGAGCGACCGCCACAGCACCTTTGATGCCCTCTGGGTGATTATGGGAGATTGCAGCGGTGAGTTCCGCTTGCTTCTTTATCTCTTTCAAATCATCGAAAGCATAAGCCACAGGCGCAACCCTCATAGCTGCACCGTTGCCGAAGCTGTTATACGGTTGCGGATTGTCTGACGCAATCCATCGGGCAAAAGATGCTCCATATCCACCCATCGGATGCGGATATTTCCTGCACCACTCCAATATGCTATCACGATAGCTCCTGCCTTTTATGATAGCATCCGCAATAGCAATCGTGCAGATAGTATCATCTGTGAAATTGCTCTCTTTTGTAAAAAGCTCAAACTTATAGTTTGATGTATTGTTGAACTCAAATCGAGAGCCGATTATATCTCCAATTATCGCACCTAACATAGTGTTTTATTTTTTAATCCCTGTTCTCACGTTTTTTTTACTTGTTCAACAACGAGCATGAAACGAACAACGCCGCTACGCCTGCAACGGCAGCAAGAGCAGCAATGACAGTAGTAGCAGCCCATTTCCAGTCAACGGGATTCCGCAGCGTCGGGTTATGTGCCAAATAGACCTTGCCCTGCCGCGTTATCCTTGCGTCATCCAAGTCGTGTTCCTCCGTCCATGCGCCCTGCGCCAGCCCTTTCCGCTCCAATGAGCCGACAGCAGATACAAAAACGTGCCGTGGATAAATATCGGGGCATCCGCAGCCGTTTGCAAGCATCCGCAACACCGTCTTTTCCTCCGATGACAGCCTTATCCGTTTCATACACTGCAAATTTACTTGTTTTTTGTGATTTACGACACAATACGTGCTTGGAGATTATGCAGGAATGAGTCGCTTTTAGATGCGCTTCGTCGATGTTTGCATTCCGAAGAGCCACAAGCGCGTAATCTTCGAGATACAGAGCAAAAACAGGCGCAAGTATCGGCAGTTTCCAACTACGAGAAGAAGCATGGACTGAAAGACGGGAAGCCAATCGAGAACCCTAAACCCGAACCGCCGGAACCCGAACCCTAAGCCGGACGGTTGTGATTTGCCTTCAAATTTGTATCTTTGAGCCATTAGAAACAACAAAAAAAGAATCAATATCACAATAAGTAGACAATTAAGGCGGCATGCATTTTGCATGTCGTCTTCTCTTTTAAGAGAACTCAACAAAATCCTCTTTTCGAATCTCAACACCTCGTCAAGACATAATCAGCAAGATCGGTTGTTTCTCGATTGGTCTGCATTTCTCTTTCCAATAACACAAACCGCGCTTCGACAATGCAAATACAAATCGTGAAAGCGCTTTGCATTGCAGCCAACTTTCATTACCTTTGCATTCGGATAATTGGTGCCGGCTACAATGACGTTTGAACCATTAGCAGAACGACTTCGCCCTAAAAGTTTAGAGGACTACATCGGACAAAAACATCTTGTCGGGAAAGATTGCGTCCTCCGGAAAATGATAGAATCGGGGCAAATTTCATCATTCATCCTATGGGGACCTCCCGGCGTAGGCAAAACGACGCTTGCCAAAATCATAGCCGCGCAAGTGCAAGCCCCGTTCTATACCTTGTCGGCAGTCCATTCCGGCGTAAAAGAAGTGCGCGACGTGCTTGCGCTATGCAAAAGGGATGTTTCCGGCATGTTTTGCCACCACCGCCCTATCTTGTTTATCGACGAAATACATCGATTCAACAAGTCGCAACAAGACTCGCTGTTGGGCGCAGTGGAAATGGGCATCGTATCGCTCATAGGCGCCACGACGGAAAATCCGTCGTTTGAAATTATCCGCCCCTTGTTGTCCCGCGCACAGGTCTACGTGTTGCAACCACTCTCCGACGACGACCTCACGGAGCTTCTAAACAGGGCCGTCGCAAAAGACGAAATACTGAAAAATCGAAAAGTCGACATCGTAGAAACCGACGCGCTTTTCCGATTTGCCGGCGGCGACGCTCGGAAGATGCTCAACATTATCGACTTGCTGATTCAATCGACTGCCGACGACAAGCCAATCGTCATCCGCAACGACATCGTAACCGAACGGCTGCAACAAAACCCGATGGCATACGACAAAAACGGCGAAATGCACTACGACATCATTTCCGCTTTTATCAAATCAATTCGTGGCAGCAATCCCGATGCAGCCGTATATTGGTTGGCTCGCATGATTGCAGGGGGAGAAGATCCGGCGTTTATCGCGCGAAGATTGGTGATTTTGGCGGCAGAAGACATCGGATTGGCGAACCCCAACGCGCTACTGCTCGCCAATGCCACCTTCGATGCCTTGCAAAAAATCGGATGGCCGGAAGGCCGTATCATTCTCTCCGAATGCGCCATTTACCTTGCAACCTCGCCCAAAAGCAATTCGGCATACATGGCAATCGATGCCGCGCTTGCGCATGTGGAACAAACCGGCAACCAGCCCGTCCCGCTGCATCTGCGCAACGCGCCGACAAAATTGATGAAAGACCTCGGCTACGGAGCCGACTACAAATATCCCCATTCTTTTGCCGGCAATTTCGTCGAGCAAGAATACATGCCCGAAAGCTGCAAAAACACTACATTTTGGACGGCCGGCGAAAATCCGTCGGAAGCGAAAATGAAAGAACGAATGAAGCAACTCTGGAACAAACAAAAATAAATTTTCCAAATCCACAAAAAGATGCAAAATTCAATGATTACAGATAATATTTTTTATGTCGGCGCAAACGACCGCACCACTGAAAAATTCGAAGCACTCTGGCCTCTGCCCTACGGAGTTTCGTACAACTCATATTTAGTGAAAGGAACAAGCAAAACCGCGTTGATCGACGGAGTTGAGGTTTCGCATGCCTTTAAGCAATTGAGCAAAATAAAAGCAATTTGTCCCGACCGGAAGATTGACTATTTGATAATCAACCATATGGAACCCGACCATTCCGGAGGAATTTTCTCTTTGAAAAAAGAATTTCCGGACATGCAAATTGTCGGGAACGCCAAGACTTTGGAAATGCTTAATGGCTTCTACGGCATATCCGACAATACAATTGCCATCGCCGACGGCGACGAAATCGACTTGGGCGGAAAAACTTTGAAATTTTTCCTCACGCCCATGCTGCATTGGCCGGAAACGATGATGACCTACGCCATCGAAGACAAGGTCTTGTTCTCCGGCGACGCCTTCGGCTGCTTCGGCGCACTGAACGGCGGCATCGTCGACAAGGAAATGGACACGGCGCTCTATTTCCCCGAAATGATACGATACTATTCCAACATTGTCGGCAAATATGGCATGCCCGTGCAAAAAGCCATTGCAAAGCTGCAAGGCGTAGCCATCGACTATATTTGCTCCACCCACGGCCCCGTGTGGCACAAGCAAGCCGGAGAGGTTGTCGCGCTCTACGACCGTCTTAGCAAAGGCATCGGCGAAGAAGGCGTCGTCATAGCCTACGGCAGCATGTATGGCAACACAGAAGACATTATTGAAATATTAGCGCGAGAGCTTGCCCTCTGCGGAATAAAAAATATTAGAATCCACGACGTGTCGCATTCCGACAAGTCCTACATCCTGCGCGACATCTACCGCTACAACGGTCTGATTGTCGCCGCTCCCACCTACAACGGCTCCTTGTTTCCCGAAATGGAATCGCTGCTGAAAGCATTGGTCAATCGTGGCGTGACCAACAAAATATTCGCCCGCGCAAGTTCTTTCACATGGGCCGGAGTCGGCACAAAGACAATCGACGCGCTATTGGAAAAGCAAAAATTCACCATAATAGGCGCCCCCATCGAGATGAAGCAACACAACATCGACACGATTGCCGGCGATTGCCGCTCGATTGCAAAAGAATTTGCCGATGCGCTAAAATCGCTTGGATAACGACGTACTTACTCAATAACTATTTCACAGAAAAGACATGGCAGAACCCAATAACACATTACTTCAAAAACTTGACGGCATAGATGCCCGTTTTCAAGAAGTCAGCCTGCTGATTACCGATCCGGCGGTCATCGGCGACATGAAACGCTTCGTAAAGCTAACCAAAGAATACAAAGACTTGGAGAAACTCACGGCTGTCACTTCACGATACAAAAAAATGCTACAAAACGTCGAAGAAGCAAAAGCCGTGCTCGAAAACGAATCGGATCCCGACCTGAGGGAATTGGCCAAAGAGGAATTGGAATCCGACACCAACGAGCTCCCAAAAATTGAAGAAGAAATCAAGCTGTTGCTAATCCCTGAAGATCCGGAGGACTCCAAAAACGTCATTCTTGAAATTCGCGGCGGCACAGGAGGCGACGAAGCAGCCATCTTTGCAGGCGACTTGTTCCGCATGTACGCAAAATATTGCGAATCAAAAGGATGGAAAATGGAAGTGATGAGTTACAGCGAGGGCGCTGCCGGAGGTTATAAAGAAATCATCAGTTCCGTAAGCGGAGAGAAAGTCTACGGGACGCTCAAATACGAATCCGGCGTGCATCGCGTGCAGCGAGTGCCTGCCACCGAAACACAAGGACGCGTACACACGTCGGCCGCATCCGTGGCCGTGCTGCCGGAAGCCGAACCATTCGACGTGGAAATCAACGAAGGCGAAATCAAATGGGACACATTCCGTTCGGGAGGCGCCGGCGGACAAAACGTGAACAAAGTGGAATCCGGCGTCCGTTTGCGGTACAATTGGAAGAACCCAAACACCGGCATAACAGAAGAAATTCTGATCGAATGCACCGAAACTCGCGACCAACCTAAAAACAAAGAACGGGCATTGGCGCGTCTTCGCACTTTCATTTACGACAAAGAACATCAAAAATATATCGACGATATTGCTTCTCGACGCAAAACGATGGTATCGACAGGCGACCGGTCGGCAAAAATTCGCACCTACAATTATCCGCAAGGACGAATCACCGACCATCGCATCAACTACACCATCTACAACCTTCCAGCCTTCATGGACGGCGACATCCAAGAATGCATCGACAATCTTATCATCGCCGAAAATGCTGAGAAATTAAAGGAAAGCGAACTATAAATTTCCCAAATATATGAACCGCACAGAATTAGTCGAAAATATCAAAAGGAAAAAATCTTTCTTGTGCGTCGGACTCGACACCGACATAAAAAAACTGCCACAATCCGTATTGTCGGAATCCGACGACCCGATCTTCGATTTCAACAAAGCCATCATAGACGCCACCGCCGATTATTGCGTTGCCTATAAGCCCAACAGCGCATTCTACGAAAGCATGGGCGTCGAAGGATGGAAAGCATTGGAAAAAACAGTTCGCTATATCAAAAGCAACTATCCCGACCAATTTGTCATCATCGACGCGAAACGCGGAGACATCGGGAACACCTCTGCCATGTATGCCCGTTGCTTTTTTGAAAGCCTTGATGCCGATGCTGTGACGGTTGCACCGTACATGGGAGAAGACAGCGTTGCTCCCTTCCTCGGATATGAAGGCAAATGGGTTATCGTGCTCGGGCTCACGTCCAACAAAGGCTCGCTCGATTTTCAATTCATGAACGACAGCAACGGCATCCCCTTGTATGAACACGTAATGCGCAAAGTATCGAAATGGGGCAACAACGAGAACCTCATGTTTGTTGCCGGAGCCACGCAAGGACAACTGTTTGAAGACGTCCGCCGCATCATCCCCGACAAATTTTTGTTAGTCCCCGGCGTAGGCGCGCAAGGAGGCAGTTTGGAAGAAGTTGCAAAATATGGATTGACGGCCGATTGCGGCCTGCTGGTCAATTCATCTCGCGGCATCATCTACGCATCTTCAGAAAAAGATTTCGCAGAAATAGCAATGCAAAAATCAAAAGAATTGCAAACGCAAATGTCTGCAATCCTAACAGCAAGCGGAATATGCCGATAAACAATTTCAATAAAGAAAAAATTCCTTTATTGAAAATCTTTATATAACTTTGACCGCTGAAAACGGAACGAATAAATTTAAGACAACTAATTAATTTTCAACAACATGAAAATAGAAGAATACAAATTTGCCGGCAAAAAGGCAATCGTGCGCGTTGATTTCAACGTGCCTTTGGATGAAAATGGAAAAATCACAGACGACACCCGCATTCGCGGCGCGCTCCCTACATTGAAAAAAATCTTGGCAGACGGCGGCAGTTTGATCATCATGTCGCACATGGGCAAGCCGAAAGGCAAAGTCAACCCGAAAATGTCGCTCGGACAAATCAAAGATGCTGTTGCAGCTGCCCTTGGCACAGAAGTGAAATTTGCTCCCGATTGCGCAAAAGCAGCCGATGCCGCTGCCGCACTGAAACCGGGCGAAGTGCTTTTGCTCGAAAATCTCCGCTTCTATCCGGAAGAAGAAGGCAAACCGGTAGGAATCGACAAAGAAGACCCCGCTTACGAAGCTGCTAAAAAAGAAATGAAAGCACGCCAAAAAGAATTTGCAAAAACATTGGCAAGCTATGCCGATTGCTATGTGAACGACGCTTTCGGAACAGCACATCGCAAACATGCTTCTACTGCCGTCATTGCCGACTATTTCGACACCAACAACAAAATGCTCGGCTATTTGATGGAAAAAGAAGTGACAGCCGTCAACAACGTGCTTAACAATATCCGCCGTCCGTTCACAGCCATCATGGGCGGTTCGAAAGTTTCAACCAAAATAGGAATCATCGAAAACCTCATGGACAAAGTCGACAATCTGATTTTGTGCGGAGGAATGACTTATACTTTCGCAAAAGCGCAAGGCGGAAAAATCGGCGTTTCCATTTGCGAAGACGACAAACTCGATTTGGCGCTCGACATTATCAAAAAGGCAAAAGAAAAAGGCATCAACCTCGTTCTCGGCACAGACTGCGTAGCTGCCGATAGTTTCAGCAACGACGCCAACACGCAAATCTGCCCTGCCAACAACATTCCGGATGGATGGGAAGGTCTCGATGCCGGTCCTGAAACGCGGAAAGCATTCGCAGAAGTAATCAAAAATGCAAAAACAATTCTATGGAACGGTCCTGCCGGCGTATTCGAATTCGACAACTTCACAGCCGGTTCGCGTGCCATTGCCGATGCCATCGTGGAAGCCACGAAGAATGGCGCATTCTCATTGGTTGGCGGCGGCGACTCTGTCGCATGCGTCAACAAATTCGGCGTTGCCGACAAAGTTTCCTACGTGTCGACCGGCGGCGGCGCATTGCTCGAAGCCATCGAAGGCAAGATCCTTCCCGGAATTGCAGCAATCGAAGGATAACGCAATCCAATAATCATTCATGAAAGGGCGCGGAGAAATTCTCTGCGCTTTTTCATTTTCTCCAATCCCATTTGCAAATGCTTCAAGTGTCTGCAATTTGCAGTATCTTTGCATAAGATATGCTGCATCTCGGCATAACCGCTCAAGCGAGCGTGGCGCTTCTGCGCTCGATTTGCGATATCTTTGCATAAGACATGCTGCATTGCTTACAATATCAAGATATGAAAAGAAAATTCAAATTCGGAGACGATTGGTGGACAACCCCGACAGAAAGCGAAGACGGAAAATACCAAATAATCGTGACGGGGCGAAGAGGCCTCGAAGAAGCCATGGAATCGAAAGAATTCAATGAGCGCATCGAAGTCACATGGAAATACGACGCTCTCGAAAACGGAATGCCAACACTCGAAGATTCCTTGCTAATGGGAAAAGTAAACGATGCCATATTAGCGGCATTCAAAAAAGAACAATCCGCTGTTGTCACCGGCATATACACCGGCGGAGGCGAACGCAACTGGATTTTCTATGCACGAAACACGGCTCATTTTCAATACGCATTCAACAAGGCATTAAGTTCGTTCGACGTGCTGCCCCTGTCCATATACGCCGAAAAAGATCCCGATTGGGCTGAATACAACGAAATGAAAGACTTTACCGAAACAGCCCCCATTACCGACAAATATTGACTACACATATTATAAATAGTTTACATTTGACCTCGATTCCAAACCTCATTGTTTAATTAAACTTAAATATGAGGTTTATTGTTGCCATACTAAAAAAAATAGCAGTAATTTAGACGCGTGAATCGTTAAAATTAACGATTAGAATTGCTAATTAGACAACTTTTTAACATCTCTATTATGAAGAAAAATAGAATATCTTTTCAGGCAACTATCTTAGCAGCAACGGCTTTGATTTCAATGCCGTCCTATGCCGGAAATAGCGAGAGCAACTATGCTGATAGTCAAAATTTCATTCGGACAGCCGTTTCGAACTCAACTGCGCCAATCGATTTCACAAAAGCAGCAGAAAATACAATCAACTGCGTTGTCAGCATCCAGAGTTTTGCAACTCCTCGACAAAGCAGAATGCAAGGCTTCAACGATCCGTTTTTCGAATTCTTTTTCGGTCCCGATTTTGGCAGCAGGCAACAACGCCGGCAACGCGACGCGCAGCCACAGCCTCTCGGATTGGGCTCGGGCGTAATCATCAGCAACGACGGATATATTGTCACCAACAACCACGTCGTGGAAGGTGCAGAAAAATTGGAAGTCACGCTTAACGACAACAAAAAATACAATGCCACCATCATCGGCACCGATTCAAACACGGACCTCGCATTGCTGAAAATCGATGCAAAAGACCTCACTTTCATTACATTCGGAGACTCCGACGAACTGAAAGTTGGCGAATGGGTTCTTGCTGTCGGCAACCCGTTTGGATTCACATCGACCGTCACAGCCGGCATCGTCAGCGCGAAAGCGCGAAATGTGTCCTCAATCTCCCATAACCAGCAAATGGGAATTGAATCTTTCATCCAAACAGATGCTGTGGTCAACCAAGGAAACAGTGGCGGCGCATTGGTCAACACAAGAGGCGAATTGGTCGGAATCAACACATTAATATATTCCCGAACAGGCGATTATAGCGGATATGCATTTGCAATCCCGACATCCATCGTCAAAAAAGTAGTCACCGACTTGCGCCAATACGGCACAGTGCAACGGGCATTGCTGGGCATCTCGTTCGTAGAGTTGACGCCCTCCCTATGCGAAAAAGAAAACATAACGGAAGTGACAAAAGGCATCTATGTAGCTGAAGTGCAAGACCAAAGCGCGGCAAAAGAAGCAGGAATTGAAAAAGGCGATGTCATCGTAGCCATCAACGACACACGCATCTCCGGCACTGCCGACATGCAAGAGACAATCAGCCGATTCTCTCCGGGCGACAAGGCTACCGTGAAATTCTATCGCAACAATAAAGCGAAGACTGTGACAGTCGTTTTCAAAAATTCCCAAGGCGGCACTTCAATCAACAAACGCACCGACTTCACAGCCCTCGGATGTGCCTTCTTGAAACTAAGCAACGACACAAAAGAAGCATTGCATATCAGCCACGGAGTAGAAGTGACGGGCCTCACCGACGGCATTTTCAAAAATGCAGGAATCAAAGAAGGGTTGATCATACTTGAAATCAACAATATGCCTGTCGATTCGCAAGACGACGTCGAAAACATCTACGATGAAATCATGCGCAGCCAAGACGCCGACAAGGTGATGATCATCAAAGGATTGCAACCGACAGGAAAACGCGTCTACTTCGCAGTTCCCCTCTACGAGGAAGAAAATTGACGCTCATCGCGCCTATTTTCAAAAATTAACGAATAGCGGCTGAACCATAGCCGCTATTCGTTTGTTTTATTTCAGATTTTAAGAATATACATGTGTCGATTTTAGAATTCAAGAGAGTTCTAAATCGAAAAAAATGTTTTACCTTTGCAGGCAAAAACGACCCTTTTTTAAATACTTCGATATAGTAAATGAGACAATTAAAGATTACAAAATCAATTACAAACCGCGAAAGCGCATCGTTAGACAAGTATTTACAAGAAATTGGACGGGAAGATTTAATATCAGTCGAAGAGGAAGTTGAATTAGCTCAACGCATTCGAAATGGCGACCATGCCGCATTGGAAAAATTGACACGTGCCAATTTGCGGTTCGTCGTATCGGTAGCAAAACAGTATCAGAATCAAGGATTAAGCCTTCCTGACTTGATCAACGAAGGCAATTTAGGGCTCATCAAAGCAGCTCAAAAATTTGACGAAACGAGAGGTTTTAAATTTATCTCCTACGCAGTTTGGTGGATACGTCAATCCATTTTGCAAGCATTGGCCGAACAATCGAGAATTGTCCGCCTTCCGCTCAATCAGGTAGGCTCGCTGAACAAAATCAGCAAAGCCCTCTCCAAATTCGAACAAGAAAACGAACGTCGTCCGTCGGCAGAAGAACTGGCAAACCAATTGGATATTCCTGTCGACAAAATTTCCGATACGCTCAAAGTGTCCGGACGCCACATTTCAATGGACGCGCCTTTTGTAGAAGGCGAGGACAACAGCTTGTTGGATGTTCTCACAAACGAAGATTCTCCGATGGCCGATTATTCGCTCAATCAAGAATCCCTTTCCAAAGAAGTCGACAGAGCTCTCAACCAATTGCAAGATCGCGAACGTGAGATTCTAAAAATGTTCTTCGGAATCGGATGCCAAGAAATGACATTGGAAGAGATTGGCGCAAAATTCGATTTGACACGCGAACGTGTGCGCCAAATCAAAGAAAAAGCAATCCGCAAACTCAAAGGACAGAAAAGCCGATTGCTGAAATCCTACTTAGGAGATTGACAAACAATTTAATTGGCAACAATAAAAAAATGAGGGCAGCTTTTTCAAGCTGCCCTCATTTTTTATCGCAAGCCGGAATTATTACGCTTTTGCTTTCTTCGCACGGCTTCCAATCTGAGCGTAGAACAACAAGTAGCCGACAGCCACTGCCAATACCCAATAGCTCGACAAATATCCGGCCACATCGGCAACAGCACCTTGAATCAACGGCAATATTCCGCCACCGCACACCATCACCATGAAGAAACCGGAAGCAACTGCCGTATACTTGCCAAGACCTTCCACTGCAAGATTGAAGATACCTCCCCACATTACGGAAGTACACAATCCACAGAGTATGAAGAACAATACGCAAACCGGAGCTTCAATCATCGTGAACGACATATTTTCAAATCCGGGTATCAATATCTGCTTGTCGGGCATAAACATCGCACAGAGCAAGAACAAAATCGCGATTGTCGCCACAGTCGTAAGTTGTCCCCTGCTTGAGAACTTGGAACCCAAAGAACCACCGACCAAACGACCGACAAGCATCAGCAACCAGTACATTCCCACAAGCGAGCCGGCAGCCGAAGGATTCATTCCTTTGCCGGGCTCTTTGTCGCCTTGCACAATTGCATTTGAAGCAGCATATTGCTTCTCTCCTATCACTTGATTCTCATACTGGATCAGCGCATTGGCCTCTTCTTCTGTATACTTCGTCTTATCAAGTTGATATGCTGCCAATGCCTCCGCATTCGCTTGATCTTGTGCTTGAAGCGTTGCAAGATATGCAGCATCCGATTGCTGTTTGTTGTATTCGTCGACCGTAGCTTGCGCTTCTTCCTTGGTTTGAGTCGTCATGTACAAATTCGCCATGTTCGGAATGCCCACTTCTATCCCGACATAAAGGAAAATGGCCAACACGCCCAATGTGAAATGACGATACTTCAAAGCACCGCCAATGGTTGCTTTCTCCGTCGTCTTTCCTTCATTGCGTTTAGCTTCCTCCAAGAGCGGCTCGGGCAATTTGGAGAAAAACAACACGATCAATGCAAATGCAAAAATACCCATCGCAATATAAAGAGCCGGACGGGCAGCCTCCAACGTAAGCCCTTTCAGCGTGCTGCCCATCAAGTAACCGACAAGCACCGGGCAAATCGTTGCAGCAAGCGAATTGGCAGCGCCGCCAAATTGCAAAAGCTGATTGCCTTTCTTGCCGCCTCCGCCAAGCGTATTCAGCATTGGATTGACAACCGTGTTCAGCATACACATCGAGAAGCCTGCCACAAACGCGCCAATCAAATAAACGGCAAAGACTCCGGATTCAAGCGTGCTCGACAAAAACATCAATGCCACGCCTGCCAACCCGACAAGCACTGCCGCTATCGACGAAAAGCGATACCCTTTCTTTTGGAGAATCAAGCCTGCCGGTATGCCCATGAAAGCATAAGCTATAAAATTGGCAGCATTCCCCAATTGCGACTCAAAATTAGTCAGATCGAATTGTTCCTTTAAAATGATTCCAAACGGATTCTGAAATCCCGTTACAAAAGAAATCATCGCGAACATGAAATACATTACGATAATCGGCAATGTATAATTCTTTTTTTCTTGTCCCATTTTTCTATTATGACTTTAACGTTAATAATTAATTTTCAATATTGTCTTTCGCCGAAAATGCGGCTGCCGACTCTTACCATCGTACTACCCTCTTCCACTGCAATCGGATAGTCATGGCTCATGCCCATGCTGACGACGTTGAAATATGGTGCATCTGCCATAACGCCGGACTTCAAAAGAGCAAACGTTTCCCGAATTTGCTTGAATTCTTTTCGTATTTCCTCTTCATCGTCGACATTTGTAGCCATGCCCATGACACCTCGAACTCGCACATGCTCATATTTGGAAAGGCTTGTCTCGCATGTCGCAATTTTCCGGCAATTCTCCATGGAAAAGCCATACTTCGACTCTTCTTGTGCCACATGCAATTCAAGCAACACATCCGTCGTTTTGCCGATTCTCGCGCTTTCCGCATCTATGACCGACAACAATTTTTCGCTGTCGACGCTTTGTATCATTGCCACATGCGGAAGAATCATGCGCACTTTGTTTGTCTGCAAATGCCCGATAAAATGCCATTCAATATCGGCAGGCAATGCAGAAGCTTTCTTGACAAATTCCTGCGCCCTGCTTTCGCCAAAGACTCTTTGCCCTGCGCGATATGCCTCCAAAATGACATCTTCAGAATGGAATTTCGACACAGCCACCAACACGACACCGGCAGGCAGCGAACAACGAATTTCTGCTATATTTTTCGCGACATCAATCATTTCTCCGCCCCTTCGGCATCTCCAAGATTTTCCTTGTAAACATCCATTATCAGGGTTTCTGAGATTGATGCAATCTCAAAATCCGACATTGTGCCTTTCATGCCTGCCATGAAATTCTCAAATGCCGATTTGAAATCTTCGGCTTGCACCATGATGAAATTCGCCGTTTTCTTTTCTACGGCCGTTTTCTCGTCGATTGTAATGAAATTCACTTTCACCTTATACCACCGATCGCCTGCTTCATTCCAAAATATTTCAGCGATATTGGTGCGCTTCACGGCTGTGACCTTGAATTCGCCGGAAATAAACGGCGTTATTTCTTCTATGATTCGCGCTTCTGCCTCTGTAAAAGACAAAGCGTCAACCAAATAAGGTTCTGTCACTGTTTTCTGCTGGCCATTTTCCGCCAACTTGTCATATTTTACTTTACATTCAAACCATGTAGCCATTTTATACTTCTATTTAATTTCATGACAAACTTACGTAAAAAACACGGATTTTTCCGTAAGTTTGTAAAAATTATGACGCAACTGTGCAATGCACACCGAAGACACAAGGAGCAAACCTAATATTTTTTCCAAAATCATCAACTTTTATGTTGATGGCTTTCGAAACATGACCGTAGGCAAAACCTTATGGCTCGTCATTTTAATCAAATTATTCATCATTTTTGCCGTTCTCAAACTATTTTTCTTCCCTGATTTCCTTAGCTTGAAAAACAAAACCGACGACGAAAAAGCAGAATATGTGAGAAACGAAATGATACAGCGCAATTAAATTATATAACTCAAATTCAAACATATCATGAACGATTTAATTAATGTCGTAGATTGGTCAAGAGCGCAATTCGCGTTGACAGCCATATACCATTGGCTGTTTGTTCCCCTGACATTAGGGCTTGGCATCATCGTCGCTGTCATGGAAACCATCTACTTCCGCACCAAAAGCGAAAAATGGCTTGCCACTACAAAATTCTGGATGCTACTGTTTGGCATCAACTTCGCCATCGGCGTTGCCACCGGCATTATTCTCGAATTTGAATTTGGCACAAATTGGTCAAATTACAGTTGGTTTGTCGGTGATATTTTCGGCGCGCCCCTTGCCATTGAAGGCATTCTTGCCTTCTTTATGGAATCGACTTTCATTGCCGTCATGTTTTTCGGCTGGAAAAAAGTCAACCCCAAATTCCATCTCGCTTCCACTTGGCTGACAGCCATCGGAGCTGCCATCTCCGCATTATGGATACTTATTGCCAACGCATGGATGCAAAATCCTGTCGGCATGGAATTCAATCCGGAAACGATGAGAAACGAAATGATCGATTTTTGGGCGATTGTATCTTCGCCCACTGCTATTTATAAATTTTTCCACACCGTATTCAGCGGCTGGGCGTTGGCCGGAACATTCGTTGTCGGGATCAGTTGCTGGATGCTCATAAAAAAACGCAATATCGAACATTGCTTCCGCAGTCTTAAAATAGGCGGATGGATCGGATTAATCGGGATTGTGCTTACGGTGGCAACCGGCGACGGCTCCGCCATAACCGTGGCAAAACATCAACCGATGAAATTAGCGGCAATGGAAGGCCTCTACGATGGCAAGCAAGGGCAAGACATCGTGGCATTCGGCATTATCAACAGCGAGAAAAAGCCGGGCGACAATCTTGATCCTTACCACTTCGACATCTCTATCCCATACGGCTTGTCGATTCTTGCCACCCACGACAAAGATGCTTTCATCCCGGGCATCAACGACATTATTGCCGGACGTTCGTTCACTCCCGAAGGACAACCGCTCAATACAATTTCCTACGAAGAACGCATCCGGCGCGGACAACAAGCCCGTGCCATTCTAAAAGAATTTGAAGAAGCCCGGCAAAACGGCGACAATGAAACTGCAAACGAATTAAAAGCAGAATTGCAAAAAGACTTCAAATATTTCGGTTATGGCTATCTCAACTCTCCCGAAGAAGCAGTTCCCGACGTCGCATTGACGTTCTATTCTTTCCGCGTCATGGTCATTCTTGGCAGCTACCTGCTTCTATTCTTGCTCGTAGCGCTTTTGCTCGCCTATCGTCAAGAAAAATTTCTAAACGCCCGATGGCATAAGCAATTCTGCCGCTTGGCCATACTGTCGATACCCCTCGCCTATATATGCAGCGTAAGCGGGTGGATTGTTGCCGAAGTAGGCCGGCAGCCTTGGACCATCCAAGACTTAATGCCCAACAGCATTGCCATATCCGATTTGAGCACAAGCTACGTGCAAACCACATTTTGGATTTTTGCCGTCATATTCACGGCACTTTTGGCAGCCGACATTTGCATCATGGCAAAACAAATTTCCAAGAAGTCGAAAAGCGATTTAAACAAAGTAAATTAACACATCATGATCACATACGAATTTCTTCAAAACTATTGGTGGATACTCATTTCCATCTTAGGCGCGATTTTGGTATTCATGTTGTTTGTGCAAGGCGGACAATCGATGCTTGCCGGCACTTCCGAGCCAAGCCATCGCGCCATGATGGTCAATTCGCTTGGCCGGAAATGGGAACTTACGTTTACGACGCTGGTCGTTTTCGGCGGCGCATTCTTCGCATCCTTTCCCCTGTTTTATTCCACCAGTTTCGGCGGCGCATATTGGCTATGGATGCTCATTTTGTTTAGTTTCATCATTCAAGCCGTAGCCTATAAATACCGAAGCAAAGAAGGCAATATATACGGCACAAAGACATACGACGTGCTTCTATGCATCAATGGATTTGCCGGACCGCTTTTGTTGGGTGTCGCAGTCGGGACGATGTTTTTCGGAGCTGAATTTACCGTTGAGAAAGCCAACCTCTTGAATCCGCAATCATCGGCTATCTCCCAATGGAGCGACACTCACGGATTGGAGGCGATTTTATCGCTAAAAAATCTGTCGCTTGGCATCACGGTGCTAATGCTTGCCCGCGTGTTGGCATCGCTCTATTTTATCAACAACATCAACGACGAGGCATTCTGCAAAGCACAACGAAAAGAATTGCTTTTCAACAGTTTGTTGTTCGTGCCATTCTTTTTGCTGTTTGTCTATCTCCTGCTGACTGCCAATGGCGTATCGACAACAGGCGATCGCATGGAATGGGTCGAATATAAGTATTTCCATAATCTTATCTCCACGTGGTGGATTCCTGCATTCTTCTTAATTGGCACCGTCCTTGTCTTGTTAGGCATCGGAAAAACAATCTTATCCGATCGCTTCAACAAAGGCATTTGGATTTCAGGCATCGGCACTATTTGCGTTGTTTTGTCGCTTTTCTGGATGGCCGGATTCAACGACACGGCATACTATCCTTCATTGTTGGATGTGGAAAGTTCGCTTTCCATACGCAACAGTTCGTCGAGCGAATTCACGCTGACAGCAATGAGCATCGTGTCGCTGCTGATTCCGTTTGTCTTAGCCTACATCATATATGCTTGGCGCGCACTCGACCGTGTAAAAATCACAGCGGAAGAAATTGAAAACACAGCAAAAGAAGACAAATACTAACCAAACAACAATACAGAAACCGCAAACGCGAGCTTGAATCGCTGTCGTTTGCGGTTCTTTTCTTGACTAACCGGCATTTCTGATGAGCGACACATTTCATACGCTGAAAGCACCCTCGGAAGGCATCTACAAAGAAAAGATGAGCAAATTCTTATCGTTTGCCCATCCGGTCTGTTCTGCTGAAGAAGCAAGAAACATAATCAAACGCTACCAAAAAGATTATTTCGATGCTCGCCATGTGTGCTGGGCATACATGATCGGCGCTTCGCGCGCGGAATTCATGTCGAACGACAATGGAGAGCCATCGGGCACTGCGGGACGTCCCATATTGGGGCAAATCAACTCTTTCGGACTTACGAACATTGTCATTGTCGTGGTTCGATATTTTGGCGGAATAAAATTAGGAACCTCAGGGCTCATTGTCGCCTACAAAGAGGCGGCCGCCGAAGCCATCCGAAATGGGGAAATTATCGAATGCCACGAGCAAACTGCCATCGAGTTTTCATTCCCCTATCTCTCGATGAACGAAGTTATGAAAGCGACAAAACGCGACGATATTCAAATCTTAGGGCAAACTTTCGACAACTGTTGCACGATGAAATTTTCCATACGTTCCGATTACGCGGCCGCTATAATCGAAAAGATTACACAAATCAACGGCGTTTCGTTGTTGTCTACAACCAAGGAATAATATCGGTCAGCCTCGACACTGTCAAATCAGCAACATTGGGCTCCGGATTCAGACTCTTCCGATCGAGGAACACCGTGCGCCATCCTGCATCGTGCGCTCCGAGAATGTCGGCATCATAATTGTCGCCTATCATCACCGTCGTGCTCGCTTCTCCGCCAACCACTTGAAGCGCATAGTCAAACAAGCGCCTGTCGGGCTTCGTCACGCCAATATCGTCGGACAGCACCACTTTCGATATGTATCGGTCCAACTTCCCTGATTTCAGTTTCCGAAATTGCAAATTTTTAAAGCCATTGCTCAATACATGCACCTCTCCTCTCTTTTGCAAATGTTCAAGCAGCTCATAAGCTCCATCCACAATTTTTTCCAACGTCACAATTTTTTCCAAATAATCGTGGTCGAAACGAGCCGGCATTCCGGAATCCTGAAACTCAATGCCACATTCTTCAAATGAGACACGGAAGCGTTCCGTTTTCAAATATTCCTGCGTAATCTTTCCATGATGGTACAGCGTCCATAATTCCTCATTATGCCGCAGATAGCAAGCAATAAATTGCTCATACGGGCATTGCGCGTCAAGACCGTAACGCATATACACGTCGCGCATCGCCACTTTGGAATTTGCTGTAAAATCCCATATCGTGTCGTCCAAATCGACAAACACCGTCGTTACGTCGTCAAACAATTGCCTATCCATTAGAAATCGAATATGCGCCACCACTTATAAGAAACCTTATAATCGTAGACATCCAAGTTTTCTTTTTTCTTCAACACTTTCACCACACGCACCGTTACCGGCAATGCGATGATTTCATATAAAGTTTTCAATCCGGCTTGCGTGCAAATCAGCGCCAACAGCGTCTCATTGGGAAGCACGCCATAAAACGCTATCGGGAAAAATACAAGCGAATCGACTGTTTCGCCCAACAAAGTCGATGCTACCGCACGAAGCGAAAAGCGACGACCATGCTGTCCCAGTTTCATCTTGCTCATCACATAGGCATTCACCATCGAACCGCATATCATTGCCGTGAAGCTGGCAAACAAAATCCGCGCCGAACTTCCAAACACCGCTTCAAACGCCGGCTGTCCGTTCCATGAAGCGTCGGGGGGCAGCAACAACGCTATTTGAATGACAATAACGGCAAGCAGGTTCATGAAAAAACCCAACCAAATGGCAAATCTCGCCATCCGAAAGCCATACACCTCTACAATGCAGTCATTAATGATATACGACATCGGAAAAACGATCAATCCGCCGGTTGCCGTCATTATGCCGAGGTCTACAATTTTTACTTCCAGCAAATTCGCCAAAATAAGGAATACGCTGAAAAATACGCAAAGTATAAGAAAAGTGAAACTAAATTTTGCCTTCATTAGCTACGTTTTGAATGACAAATTTACATTTTTTCCGCGACAACGCCATCGCCCTCTTCAATAAAAGCAGTCATGGTTGCACCAACTTCCTCCGCTCTTGCCAATAAATTCCACTTCGTGCTCTTACAAACGAAAAAAAGACGGAGATGTGACATTCACGCACCTCCGTCTTTCCAAATTGCAATTATCAATATTTTTTACCAAATCACGACTCTTTTTTCAGGAGCCAAATACATTCCGTCGCCGGGCTTTATGCCAAACGCCTCATAGAACGTATCGATGTTTTTCAATGTAGCGTTCACTCTCCATCGTCCAAGCGAATGCTCGTCGATTTTCGTACGGCGAAGGATTTCTTCTTCGCGAATATTGTCGGCCCATACATTTGCATACGACAAATAGAAACGTTGCGCAGGCGTGAATCCGTCAACAGTTTTGTTGGCTTTTGCTTCTGCCGTTTTCAAATATGCCGAATAAGCAATGCGCAATCCGCCTTGATCGGCAATGTTCTCGCCCAGCGTAAGACGGCCATTGGCATGTTCGTCGCCAAGCACTTTAATGCTGTCGAACTGAGCCACAAGCTGATCTGCAAGTTTATTGAACATTGCAGCGTCTTCCTCTGTCCACCAATTCACCATGTTTCCAACCTTATCGAATTGACGGCCCATATCGTCAAATCCATGCGTCATTTCATGACCGATGACCACGCCGATTGCTCCATAATTTTCGCAATCCATGGCATCCGGAGAGAAGAACGGAGCTTGAAGAATGCCGGCAGGGAAACAAATCTCATTGGTCGTCGGATTGTAGTATGCATTGACCGTTTGCGGCGTCATGCCCCACTCTGCACGATCCACCGGCTTGCCGCATTTTACGTTTTGATCTTTCGTGTGGAATATGCAAGCTGCTTTCACGTTCTCCCAATAAGAAGCATCCGGATTAATGTCAATGCCGGAATAATCTTTCCATTTGTCGGGATAACCGATTTTCACTGTAAACGCCGCCAATTTTTCCAAAGCGCGTTGTTTCGTAACATCGCTCATCCACGTCAAAGCTTGGATATGCTCACCCAAAGACGTTTTCAGGTTTCCGACAAGTTCCAACATGCGTTGTTTCGATTCTTCCGGAAAATATTTAGCCACATAAATTTGTCCGAGAGCCTCGCCGAGCATTCCGTCGGGGACGGCAAGCGCACGTTTCCAACGCGGTTTGTCTTGCTCTGCGCCTGAGATGACGCTGCTCATTTCAAAATTGACGGTGCGGAAATCATCGCTCATGTAGTCGGATGCCGCATTGACAAGATGGAAAATCAAATAGTCTTTTACCGTTTGCAAATCTTTCGTCGTCAACAATTCGTTCACCTTGTCCAACGATGCTGTTTGCATCACGCACATATTGTCGACAACCGGCAAATACATTGCTTGCAAATATTGTTTCCAATCAACAGACGGGCAAGCCTTTTCCACTTCGGCAAGCGTGCGAATATTGTATTGCGCCGCCAAGTCGCGCATTTCCGTGCGGGTCATTGCGGCTTTCGCCAATTCCGTTTCGATGTCGAGCACATGATCGCGCATCACGCTTGCTTGCTGCTCGTCGTAGCCGGCAAGCATCAGCAATTTCACGACAAACTCTTTATACGCATTTCGGATCTTCACTGTTTGCTCGTCGTCCAAAAGATAATAATCACGGTCGCCGAGGCCGAGGCCGCCTTGTCCCCAATACAAAATATTCATATCGGAATTTTTCAAATCGGCCATAACGCCAACTCCAAAAAACGGCGAAGAGAAATTATGCATCCACGCAATCACGTCTGTCAAATCTTCGCGGTTGGCATTTGCAATGCGCGCGATGTCGGCTTTTACAGGATTCGCGCCATCCTTATTCAGTTTGACGCTATCCATACCCATGGCATACAAATCGCCTATTTTCTGTTCGACAGTTCCCCTTGCATGTTGTTTATCGCGAAGCGCTTCGACTAATTCGTGAAGTTGCTTTTTGTTGTTCTCGCCCAAAATGTCGAATGAGCCATAGCGCGAATATTCCGGTTTCAACGGATTCAATTTTTGCCATCCGCCACAAGCATATTGATAAAAATCCTCACGAGGAGAAACCGATTCGTCAAGGTTCTCCCGATGCACTCCGGCCAACGGCTCTGCCGCACTTGCAGGCAATGCCGTCGCCAACGATAACGTCAAGATCATAAATACATTTCTTGATTTCATAACATATAAATTTAGTTGATTATTTGTTCCTTTTCCATAGAAGCCAACTCCCATTCGCTCATAGCGTTGTCAAGCTGTTTCCGCAAAGCGCCATGCCGCTCGAACAAGGAATTGTCGGAAATATCGCCGGCCGACAGCTTCGCTTCCAAATCGGCAATTTCCGCCTCCAAAGCCGCCACCTTGTCCTCTGCGTCTTTCACTCGTTTTTCCGCCATGCGGATCATGCGCGCTTTTTCTTTCTGCGCGGCATACGACAATTTGCCGGATTCCGGCTTTGCCGGTGTTTGCTGTTGTTCACAAGCCTGCGGTTTTGCTTTCGATTCTTGTCGCGACGGCATTTCCAATTCGCGCAGCGACTCCAATTGCTTCGCTTGGAGGAAATCATAGATTCCGCCAAGATGTTCTTTCACTTTCCCGCCTCCAAACTCATAGACTTTCTCCACAAGCCCGTCGAGGAAATCACGGTCGTGCGACACGACTATCGCCGTCCCGTTGAAATCTTTGATCGCTTGTTTCAACACATCTTTCGACTTCATGTCCAAATGGTTCGTCGGCTCGTCGAGTATCAACAAATTCACCGGTTCAAGCAACAAGCGAATCATTGCAAGCCGAGTGCGTTCGCCACCCGACAATACGGCTACTTTCTTGTCGGAAGCCTCGCCGCCAAACATGAAAGCGCCGAGAATATCGCGTATTTTTGTGCGAATGTCGCCCACCGCCACACGATCGATTGTATCAAAAACCGTCAGATTGCCGTCGAGCAACGATGCTTGGTTTTGTGCGAAATACCCGATTTTCACATTATGTCCGATCTTCAACATGCCGGTGAATGGGATTTCATTCATGATGCACTTCACCAGCGTCGATTTTCCCTCGCCGTTTTTTCCCACAAACGCGACTTTCTCGCCTCGTTTAATCGTCAAATCCACGTGGTCAAACACTTGATGGTCGCCATAACGCTTGCCCACATTTTCGCATATCACCGGATAATCGCCCGAACGCGGCGCGGGTGGAAATTTCAAGTTTAACTTCGAATTGTCGACCTCGTCCACTTCAATGCGTTCGATTTTCGCAAGCTGCTTGATGCGGCTTTGCACCTGCACCGCTTTCGTGGCCTTATAACGAAACCGCTCGATAAATTCTTCCGTGTCTTGAATCTGCTTTTGCTGGTTTTCGTAGGCGCGCATTTGCTGTTCAATGCGCTCCTGACGCAACGTCACAAATTTGGAATAATTCACTTGGTAATCATAAATCTTGCCGCACGAAATCTCGATGGTGCGATTCGTCACATTGTCGATAAAAGCGCGGTCGTGCGACACAAGCACGACGGCATTCGCCTTTTGTTTCAGGAAATTTTCAAGCCATTGAATCGATTCGATGTCCAAATGGTTCGTCGGCTCGTCGAGAAGCAGCAAATCGGGATGTTTCAACAACAATTTTGCAAGCTCGATACGCATTCGCCAACCGCCGCTAAATTCCGACGTCATCCGTCCGAAATCTGTCCGTTCAAATCCAAGCCCCATCAACGTTTTTTCGATTTCCGCTTCATAATTGTTGCTTTCCTTCAAGAGGATATCATCATTGAGCTGCGTCATTTTGTCGATAAGCCGCTGATAGCTTTCGCTCTCATAATCGGTTCGTTCTGCCAATTCGCAATTTACGCTATCCAATTTCTCTTTCAGCGTCTCAATCTCCCCAAACACAGTTTTCACCTCTTCAAAAACCGTGCGTTCATCGGTCAGCGTCATTTGTTGCGGCAAATAGCCCACCGTCAAATCATTCGGTTTGGCCACTACGCCCGCTGTCGGCTCTTGCAAACCGGCTATGATTTTAAGCATTGTTGACTTGCCAGCCCCATTCTTCCCAACCAACGCAATTTTGTCTTTCTTATTAATGACATAATTGACGTCCTTGAAAAGAACAATGCTATTGAATTCTACTTTCAAACCCTGTATGGAAACCATTCTCGACGAACAATTTTCGTTTTTTCGAACGTCAAAGGTACGAAAAAATGCCGGAACGCCTGCAAATTAATCAAAACAAACCATCGACTCCAAACCGCTCCGGCTTCCATAATCTGCCACATATTGCATGAACACAATGCTTCCGATGGTCGATTCAGAACCGATTGCGAGTTTTTCGGCAACGCCCCGAATACTACTCAAAAAATCCATGCCCGCATCGCTTCCTCCAAGCAACCGGCATTCCTGCAAAAAACATTTACAAAATTCCCGACATGGTTGAAAAAATGTTGCCGGAGTCTTGTTCGACATCAACAAAACGTCCGACAACAACCCATAATCATTTAGCTACTTGTCCCTACAAAATCATTCGTGTGCTTCCAACCGGCATAAAACGTTGCTATATCGCGCTATTCAGCCGCCTTAAAGTTGTATATCGGCTTTATCACATTCACAATATCTACCGTATCACCAATGTTTCCAACAATTTCATCTTTTGGCTTATACACCATAGGCGATTCGTCTTTGGTATTTTCCGACAGGCATTCGCTATAAATGCCCTGCATGGATTCACGATAGGCATCCATCGAAATATTCTTAAATGCTTGTCCTCTACTCATGATACGCCCTGCGCCGTGTGGGGCAGAATTGTTCCAATCCTCGTTGCCTTTGCCGATACAGATCAGCGAACCGTCGCGCATGTTCAGCGGGATGATGCATTTCTGTCCCGAATAAGCCGATATAGCCCCCTTGCGGATAATGTTGTCATCGCCGATGTAATTATGCACACTCTCAAAAGCGAGTTCGTGCTGCCTAATCGCTGCATTGCCTTGCCGTATAAAATAATCCATGATAAGATCGACTATCAAACGACGGTTCAAGCCTGCCCAATATTGGCAAAGGCGCATATCATGCAAATAATCGTCTCGGCAGCTTCCCTCCAAATAAGACAAGTCGGGAGGAATCGCCGGCTTGCGCATCTTAAAGGAGTTATGCAGGTCGCGAATAGCATCTTGCAACTCCGACTTTCTTCCTGCCGCCTTGTATTCGGCAATCATCCGGTTTTGTGCCTCCATCAGTTCTGCCCAACCCGATTGGCATTTTACAGCCAACTTTTGATAAATCTGAGCAACTTGCTTTCCCAGATTACGACTTCCGGTGTGTACCACCAAATAGGTCATGCCACTTTCATCCTTGTCCAATTCGATGAAATGGTTTCCGCCGCCCAACGACCCGATAGAAAGGTAGAACCTTTTGACCTCTTTCAATTCGCGATAGCAACGCAATTGTTTAACAATATCTTTGCCTTCCTTATGCACGTCCATATATTTCTGCGGAAGCTGAGCATAGCTGTTGTCGCGGAAATTGCGCCCCGACGGAATGATTTGCAAAATATACTCGTTCAAGGCATGGAAGTCAATCTCTTTAACGCAAACAAACGGTTGCACCAACAGCCCGCATCCGATGTCTACGCCTACAATGTTGGGGATTACCTTGTCCCCCAAATTTCCGGTGAATCCGATTACACAACCGGCACCGGTGTGAACGTCGGGCATGATGCGGATTTTGCATCGGCTGAACACATCGATGGACAGCAACTCTTTGATTTGCTCTTTTGCACTGTCCTCGATACGGTCAGTATAGATTTTTACGTTATAGCCTTCTATGGTTTTCATTTTGTTTTATGAAAGGATACGCATCTTTAATTGTAGCTTTTCGTCTTCAACCAATTTTCCCCATAAGCAGGAAGACTGAAGTGCAGATGCCGGAATGTAATCCTTGTATTTCTCCAAAAACTCCATACTATACAGCTTATCCAAATAATAACAGTCTATGATTTTGCTCCAATCCCAATACTCGGCAAACTGTTCCAAAAGCGCGGGAGTTATTTTCACATGAGGATTTCTTGATAATTCAGACCATTTCCAATAATCTTTGTATTTTTCCAGATTTTCCACAGTGAACAAGTGCTCATTGTCGGAACCTGAAAGTTCATCCCAATCGACTTTGTCCTTGAATTTCTCTATCATGGATACAGTCCAAAGGGTTTCTCTACTGGCAGAAATTTCTTTCCACCTCACCTTGTCTTTGTACTTTTCCAACAGCTGTTCATTCCAAGCTAACTCGCGCGACAACTCCTCCCATGCGGCTTCTTCCAAGACATGAGCCATAAATTCGTTGTTCCAATTCTTTGTTGCCATACTACTTACTATTAAATGGTTTAATATCAATTCTACTGCAAAGTAAAAGTCATCAAGTGCCAAAATGAAGCACACCTTTGCAAAAAATAAAAAATTTCGATCGCGTATCGGCAACTCAATCCACAAAAACATAGCTCCCTCCGCCACAAATAACGACAGAGGGAGCTGCAAACTTATATTTCAAGAGTATCCCTACATGTTCAATTTGCCAAGGATCTCAGAAGGAACAGCATCCTTGTTCACCATGATGCTCATTGTCTTCGCAAGGAAATACGGCATCGAAATGTAGAAATAGCCGTCGTATACCTGCTCCGAATCCCACGAGTTTTTCACCTTGTAGTATTTATTTCCTTTTTGGTCGACAGCCGTTCCGACAATCACCATGCCGTGGTCGTCGGTAGTTTCATAATTGTCGAAACCTTGTTGGCGAGACTCTTGCGTTACTTCTATTTCTTCTACCGGGCCCTTGAAATCGTACATTTCATCTTCTTTTTCAGAATCTTTCAATTTCACCCAGCGCGACAATTCCGTGCCTTCTTTTGCCTTGTTTCTGTCTACTTTCGGCATCAATGCTACTCCGTCGTACCATTTGAAACCTTTTTCACTCACGTCGGCAGCCCAAAGCACCGTATAACCTTTTTCGATGGCGTTGTCGACAATCTGCTGCATTTCTTCCATTGGCACATTGTAGTACAAACCGTGGTCCCAGTTGTCGGGCACTTCGAGCACAAACGGCTTGTAAAAATCATGGTGAGAGAATGAAGTGACAGGCAGATAATCGTTCATGTCCAAACCGAGTTCTTGCGCGAAGCTTTTCGGCGTATAGGTTTTGCCATTGTATTCAAATGTTTCCGGCGCTTTGCCGAGGTAAGCGTCGAGGATGCCGATGTAACCGTTGAGCCAAGCAGTGGACAGCTTATCGTTCGGATTTTTTACAATCTCGTTAAGATAGGCAGTCAATACGGCCGCCAATTCTCCATGATTATGTTTTTCCTCGCCATATTGCAATCCATTGTATGCTGATTCCGGAACCATGCCATACTTGTTGTAGACATACGGAATGTCGAGCAAACCGCCACCCTCTCCAAAATTGGTTTTTCCATAGTAGCGAACAAAATTAATTGCTTTGTCGATATAGCATTGCCTTACCACAAACATTTCCGACAAATCGTATTCGCCTTTGCCATTTTTCAGCAATTCATCTTCCAAAAACGACAACCCGGAAAAACTCCAGCATGTCCCCGACATGTGTTGGTCCTTCACGGAAGTGGTCGGATTCACCTTCACGTCGGTAAAGACAAAAGCCGTGTCTTGCTGAGCTTCTTCTTTTTCCGCAGCAGAAGCCATTGCTGCCGACGACACAAACGCCGCGCACAAAATCAATGATAATTTATTCATAACAGTATAATTCTAATATTCGTCCCAAGATTTGATTTCAATATCGTCCATCGTGTATTTGCAAATCGCATCGACAAATGCCGATGCCAAACGGGCATTCGTCACCAACGGAATATTCAAGTCGATTGCCGCGCGACGGATTTTATAGCCATTGCTCAATTCTTTGCTGCTTAAATTTTTAGGGATGTTCACTACCAACTCTACTTGCTTGTTGTGAAGCAAGTCCAACGCTTGCGGTTGCATTCCCTCTTCGCTCGGCCAATACACATGCTCCGCAGGAATATTATTGTCGGCAAGATACTTGTATGTTCCGCCCGTTGCATAAAGCTTGTAGCCTTTCTTTGTCAACATGGCCGCTGCGTCGAGCATATCGGCTTTTTGCTTTGCCGAACCTGTGCTTAAAAGCACCGATTTTTCCGGTATTTTATAGCCCACAGAAAGCATGGATTTCAATATGGCCTCCGACGTGTCGTCGCCAAGACATCCAACCTCGCCGGTCGACGACATGTCGACCCCAAGCACCGGATCGGCTCCTTGAAGCCGAGAGAATGAGAATTGCGACGCTTTGATTCCGACATAGTCCAAATCGAACGCACTCTTATTAGGTTTTTCCACTGGGATTCCCAACATCACTTTCGTTGCCAAATCGATAAAATTCAATTTCAGCACTTTCGAAACAAACGGGAAGCTCCGCGATGCGCGCAAGTTACACTCAATCACCTTTATATCATTGTTTTTGGCAAGATATTGGATATTGAACGGGCCCGAAATATTCAACGCTTTGGCTATTTCGCTCGAAATTTTCTTAATGCGGCGCACCGTTTCCACATATAATTTTTGTGGAGGGAACTGAATCGTGGCGTCGCCCGAATGCACGCCGGCAAATTCGATATGCTCCGATATGGCATACACCTTGATTTCTCCGTTTTGCGCCACGGCATCCATCTCTATTTCTTTGGCATGTTCGATAAATTCGGTCACGACAACCGGATGCTGTTTCGACACGTTTGCCGCAAGTTGCAAGAAGCGTTCCAATTCTTCATCGTTGGAGCATACGTTCATTGCCGCTCCCGATAACACATAAGAAGGACGCACAAGCACCGGATAGCCCACCTCTTCGACAAATTCGTGAATATCGTCCATCGAGGTCAATTCGCGCCAACGTGGCTGATCGATGTGCAACCGGTCGAGCATGGAAGAAAATTTGTGGCGATCTTCGGCGTTGTCGATGCTCGATGCCGACGTGCCCAATATCGACACGCCGTCTTCATCCAAGCGCGTAGCCAAATTGTTAGGTATCTGCCCTCCGGTGGAAAGGATCACGCCATGAGGCGTTTCAAGGTCGATAATGTCCATGACGCGCTCATAGGTGAGTTCGTCAAAATAAAGGCGATCACACATGTCATAATCGGTCGATACCGTTTCCGGATTATAATTGATCATCACCGAACGCCATCCTTCTTTTGCCACTGTCATCAATGCGTTCACGCTACACCAGTCGAATTCCACCGAACTGCCGATGCGGTATGCGCCGGAACCAAGCACTATCACCGATTTGCCATCTCCTTCATAGGCAATATCATGCTCCGTCCCATTGTATGTCAGGTACAAATAATTCGTCCGCGCCGGATATTCTGCGCCCAATGTGTCGATTTGTTTCACCACCGGCGTGATGCCATAGCTTTTCCGCAAAGCGCGCACACGACGATTTGACGCCTCGGCATTAGTCATTTCCTGCTTCAACACAGCTCGCGCAATTTGGAAATCAGAGAATCCTTGCTCTTTTGCCTGACGGATCAACGCTTGCGGAACAGCTTCCGGCACATTATAAGTTTCCAATTCTTTTGCCGTGTCGATCAGATTGCGCAGTTTATAAAGAAACCACTTGTCGATTTTCGTCAACTCATGGATTTTGTCCACTGTATACCCTTGGCGGAAGGCCGATTCAATGACAAAAATACGTTTGTCGGTTGGCTCTTTCAAGGCTTTGTCAATGTCGGGAACCGACATCTGCTTATTCTCAATGAAACCATGCATTCCTTGTCCGATCATCCGCAAACCTTTCTGAATGGCTTCCTCGAAAGTGCGGCCGATGGCCATCACTTCGCCGACCGATTTCATCGAAGAACCGATTTCTTTCTTCACGCCATGGAATTTGCCCAAATCCCAACGCGGAATTTTGCATACGACATAGTCCAACGCCGGTTCGAAGAAAGCGGATGTGACTTTTGTCACCGTATTTTTCAAATCAAACAATCCGTAGCCGAGACCCAATTTTGCAGCAATGAAAGCCAATGGATAGCCCGTAGCTTTCGACGCAAGGGCAGAACTGCGGCTCAAACGGGCATTCACTTCTATCACCCGATAGTCCATCGACGAAGGATCGTAGGCATATTGCACATTACATTCGCCGACAATGCCGATATGGCGAATGATTTTTATCGCCAATTTGCGAAGCAAGTGATAATCGTCGTTGGAAAGTGTCTGCGAAGGCGCCACTACGATGCTTTCGCCCGTATGAATGCCAAGCGGGTCGAAATTCTCCATATTGCAGACCGTGATGCAGTTGTCGTAGCGGTCGCGCACCACTTCGTATTCGATTTCTTTCCAACCTTTCAGCGATTTCTCCACCAACACCTGCGGCGAGAACGACAACGCTTTCTCCACCAACGGCACCAATTGCTCCCGATTGTCGCAAAAACCGCTTCCGAGGCCGCCCAAAGCATAAGCCGCACGGACAATCACAGGATAACCCAAATCTTCGGCAGCGGCAATAGCCCCTTCCACTGTCGAAACGGCTTCGCTTTTGATTGTCTTGATGTTTATCTCATCGAGTTTTTCCACAAAAAGCTCGCGATCTTCCGTGTCCATAATCGCTTGCACCGGCGTGCCGAGGACTTCTACCCCGTATTTTTCAAGCACTCCGGAACGATATAGCTCTACGCCGCAATTCAACGCCGTTTGCCCGCCAAATGCCAACAAAATGCCCTGCGGGCGCTCTTTGGCTATGACCTTTTCCACAAAAAAGGCAGATACCGGCAAAAAATAAATTTTATCGGCAAAACCTTCCGAAGTTTGGACCGTCGCAATATTTGGATTTATCAATATCGTTTCGATACCTTCCTCTTTCAATGCCTTCAATGCTTGTGAGCCCGAATAGTCGAATTCTCCGGCTTCGCCGATTTTCAAAGCTCCGGAACCCAGAAGCAATACTTTTTTGATGTGCGTCTCGCCCAATCCTGACATTTGTATATGGTTTTAAGAAATTACAACATGTTTATAAATTCATCGAAAATAAACTCCGTGTCCAACGGGCCGCTGCACGCTTCCGGATGGAATTGAGCGGAAAAAAACGGTTTCGTTTTATGGCGTATGCCTTCATTTGTCCCGTCGTTCATATTGATGAAAAGCGGTTCCCAATCGCCGCCCAAAGTAGCATTGTCGACTGCAAAGCCATGGTTCTGCGATGTGATGAAACATTGGCTTGTTCCCACTTTCCGCACAGGCTGGTTATGGCTTCGATGCCCATATTTCAATTTATAAGTTTTTGCTCCGGATGCTTTGGCAAGCAATTGATTTCCCATGCAAATGCCGCAAATCGGCTTCGAGCCCGACAAAGCCGTCCTAATGTGATCAACCGTTTTTCCGGCCATGTCGGGATCGCCGGGGCCATTGGAAATAAACAAGCCGTCGAAAGCCAACTGATTGAAATCGTAATCCCAAGGCACTCTCACGACTTTCACCCCGCGATTCGCAAGACAGCGAATAATATTGTTTTTCGTGCCGCAATCCACCAATACCACCGTTTTTTCGCCGCTGCCATAAGTGATTACTTCTTTGCAACTCACCTTCGCCACCAAGTTTTCTTTATTCGGATCGTAAAAATTGCCGTCGTCCGGCTCGCCGCCTATGAAAATCCGGCCCAACATCGACCCTTTCTCGCGCAATCGTTTTGTCAGTGCGCGCGTGTCTATTCCATAGATGCCCGCCACATTCTCCGATTGCAACCATTCCGACAAACTTTCGGCAGCCAGCCAATGGCTGTATTCCCACGAATAGTCTTGACATACGATTGCTTCGCAATGGATGCGTTCGCTTTCCAAATAGCGAGAAAGCCCGCTCTCCTGATTCTTAGGAGGAACACCGTAATTGCCAATCAATGGGAATGTTGTCACAAGGATTTGTCCTTCATACGACGGATCGGTCAAACTTTCGGGATACCCCGTCATTGCCGTGCTAAACACGACTTCTCCGGCACACGTTTTTTCACAACCGAACGATTTCCCTTCCAAGACTGTACCGTCTTCAAGGAGAAGGATTGCTTTTTTCGTTTCTCTCATATCATCTTTTAGGATTACTTTCTGCTTTTGCGGTTCGCAAGATTACCATCGAGAAAACCATGCAAAGTTACTCAAATTTTCCTAATCCCCATTCCTCATCTGCTCTTTTTAGCTTTTTAGCATACGAATGCCACACGAATGCCCCGATGAAAAAACAAATACAAAAGCGGCATTAAAATTAGTTTAAATTGGCTCGAACCAATTCAAATAATTTTGTTACATTTGCAATGGTACTCTTTGTATTAAGAGTATTGCTCAGACTAACAAACCAAACATATAAAACTATGAAACAAAAATTTATTCTTTTAGCTCTTCTTTTGTCGGCACCGGCATGCTTCGCCCAGCCCAAAGCCGGCGAACCGGAATTGCTCGCGAAAGGAGAAACCGGATTCATGTGTCCGACATGGTCGCCCGACGGACAAAAAATCGCATTCACAAGCGATGGCTTTAAAGGCGTATGGCTTATAAAGCCCGACGGTAAAAATGCAACGCAAATATCCGACGAAGCTGGCGTAGGATATAAAATGTCGTGGAATGCCGATGGCACAACGTTGCTTGTCCGCACAAACGTGGAAAAACAACATTTGATTTACCACGAGATCAAAACAATCGACGCATCGACAGGCAAAACGCAATTGCTCATGCCGGCCACAAGAGGATTAGGCATAGCCACATGGCGCAGCGTTTCCGACATTGCATTGACAAAAGCAAAACGCCCCGTTGCCATTTCCATCAACAAAAAACAAAGCAAAGAATCTACGCTGTCGGCATTCGAGTTGATGGTTTCCGATCCTTTCAACGCGGCTGCCGGCATTCCCGAATTGGCCGCTTATGCAGGAAAACCGATTCTGAATCCCGCATTGTCGCCCGACAAATCGAAAATTGCGTTTCAAATAGCCGGCAAAGGCTTGTTTGTGTGCAATAGCGACGGAACAAACGTCTATTCAATAGGCAAAGGATCAGAGCCCACATGGATGCCCGACAGCAAATATGTCATTGTGGCCCGCGTTCGCGACAACGGCGAAATCTTCACTTCTTCGGAACTCTATGCAATCAACACCGAAACGGCAGAAGAAACCTTGTTTTTCAACGACAGCAACCTGCTCCCGCTCACACCGGCTGTCTCGCCCGACGGAAAGAAAATTGTTTTTGAAAACGACCTCGACGGCGGAATTTATATCATGAACATCAAAAAATAAGGAATCATGAAAACATCATATATCAAAAAAGGAATTATTGCAATAGCAGCGACAATGCTTGTCGCTCCTGCAACTATAAATGCGGCCGAGGTGGAAGGATTGCAAGACTTCAAGCTCTATCTCGACCCCGGACATGCTCAAAAAGAAAATCGCGGTCTTTATTCTTATTCGGAAGCAGAAAAAACATTGCGAGTTGCGTGGGCTGTCCGCGACTATTTGTTGAAGTACACCGACATTCCGGCCGAAAACATCAAGTTATGCCGTGAAACCGACGAAGACTTCATCGATCTCAACGAACGCATCGCTGTGGCAAACGCGTGGGATGCCGACTTCTACTATTCCATCCACTCGGATGCCGGCGACAGCAACACGCCGAACACGACACTGACTATGTTTGGAGGATGGAGAAAAGACGGCGTTGAAATTGAAAAAACGCCGAATGGTGGAAAAGCGTTCGGAGAAATACTCTGCCCGAACCTGACCGGCGTCATGCAAATCGACACCCGCGGCAACTACTACGACAGGTGTTATTACGACAAAACTCCGGCCACCCACACCAACCAATACCCATATCTTGCCGTCAACCGGCAAAGCAACATGCCATCATTGCTGAGCGAAGCCGGCTACCATACCAACGCGTTCCAGCAACAACGCAACCTTAACGCCAACTACAAAAAATTGGAAGGTTATGCTGCTTTCCGGTCGATATTGGAATATTGCGGCGTGCCTAACCCTGTACAACCATTGCTGGTCGGCGTCATTAGAAACTCGGAAAACGAAGTCCCCGTCAACGGTGTGACGGTGACGGTCGACGGAAAAACCGTGACAACCGACTCTTACGAATCCTTGTTTAGCAATTACAGCAAAGACCCTAACATGCTTCACAACGGATTCTACATGTTTGAGGATCTTGAAGCCGGCAAAGAATACAATGTGGAATTTACAGCCGATGGCTATGAGACAGTCAGCAAAACTGTCACAATGCTTTCTGTGCCCGAAGGAAGAGCAGATGAAAATGTCACATGGCTCGACGTGACGATGACTTCCGTTTCTCCGGCTAAAATCGACCAAATCTCGATTACCGACCCGACAGCTGTGTCATTGCGCGCGCCAATCGTGCTGACTTTCTCGCGCAATATGGACAGAGCATCGGTAGAAAGCGCATTCTCCATTTCCAACGATGCCGACGTGACGCTCTCTTGGGAAAACGACTACACGCTTTCCATCGACATCAGCAAGCTGACAAACGGCACTTCATATCAAATCAAAATTGATGGAAGCATTGCCAAAAACTCCCAAACCAACCAATTTTTTGACGGCGACGGCGACGGCGAAGAAGGTGGCGACTACGTGCTCGACTTCACGATTGAACCGCTCGACCTGACCGCCCCTGAAATTGTTTCAGTCGATCCGGCTGTCGACGGAGAAGCATTAGGCACAAACCGCCCGACAATCCGAATCGAATTGAGCGAAGAAATAAATTGGAATGAAGATAAATACGTCGACCTAATCTCCGTCAAAGATTCCGACGGGAAAACTTATGGCGGCTCCATATCCCATGCCGTAATCGGCGGAATTTCCGTGATCCACTACAAATTAGCTGACGACTTGCCGCTCGACAAGTGCATCCAAGTGAGCGTCAATGGCGGAATCGAAGATTTCGGAGGAAACCAAAGCGAGCCATACTCTTGGAAATTCTTAACGGAATATCGTCCTGTCATCAACCGCACGATGGTCAACAACCTCGACTCGGAAGCCGGTTGGTGGGCTCCGGCAGGCTCCGGAAGCTCCGCCGGACTTGTGCAAGACGCCAATAGCTGGGCTGCCGTTTCCGATTCCTATTCTGTCGAAAGTGCCGGAAGCTGCAAACTGACTTACGCATTCGATGCCATGGCAACAACGCCGTCATGGATGATTCGCCAATACTGCAGTAGTGCTGCCGGTGTTGTCGTCGCCAACAACGTAAATGGCATGCTCAACTTCTGGCTCTACGGCGACGGATCGAACAACAAAGTTTCGGTCATGGTACGCGCCAACAATGGCAGCGGCGGATTGAAACATCCTGTCATGATTCCTGTATCGTTCCGCGGATGGAAACATATTACTTGGAACATGAAAAACGATCCTTACGAAGCGTTCACGGGAACAGAAGAATTGAACGGAGCATGGATTCTCGACAGCTTCTTCATCGTGCATGAAAACACCGACGACACCCCCGATGTGCCGCAACAAGCATGGGAAGGCGAAATGCTGTTCGACGATCTTGAATACATCATCTACGACGAGACCGCCGTCCGCACTGCCACGCTCGACGATTTCGACAGCGTCGACGAGCTTGAATCATCTCGCTTGTACGTGTACATGAGCGATGGCGTGCTCCATGTCGAAGAGCCTGCCCTCAAAGCCGTTTCCGTTTACAATGTTTCCGGACAAGAAATTGCCGGTGCCTCGGCAACAGAATCGTTTGCATTCGACATGTCTGCTTGCCCCAATGGCATATACATTGTCAAAATACAAACCGAAAACGGAATCTTCTCGCAAAAAATAATCAAGTAACCACACTTGCACACTTTGCAACAAAAAGCGCGCCCATCATTTGGCGCGCTTTTTTCATCTACACGCAAATAAAAAATCCAAACTCCTCATTTTAATAATGATTTTATATAAATTTGCAAAATAAAACATTGATTCGGGTAAACCATTCCCATTTGTCATTGTCACACTAAAAACAAACCTAAAAGAAAAATTTATCGAAATTTATTAATGAAACAAATCATATCCACACTCTCCTTTTTAGTTTTATTATTCGTTGCTTTGCCGGCCTCTGCACAAAATCCGGAAATCTCCGTCGCGAGTTTTCGCGAATTGGAAACTGATTTGACGGCAAATATCGCCGGCACGTCCAAGATTGATCAAAACGGACAAACCGCAGCATTAATCAAAGTCGTAACCACCGAACGAGGATTCAATTTCGATGCAGGCGTATTAGGCATAGTGGCAACCGAGCAGAAATCGGGTGAGATTTGGGTTTATGTGCCCGACGGTGTTCGCTTTCTCACGATATCTCATCCGCAATTGGGAATATTGCGCAGCTATCCGCTTCCCATGCAAGTGAAAAGCGGAAAAACCTATGAGTTAGTGCTCATCACAGGCAAAATCCGCACTATCGTGGAAAACGCGCCTATGGAACAATGGGTCGTGTTCCACGTCGCTCCATCCGACGCGCTTCTCGAATTCGACGACCAAATAATCGAAGTGGACGAAACCGGCTCGGCAACCTGCTATAAAACCTATGGCACATACAGCTACCGCGCCGAACATGCCGACTACCATCCGGAAATCGGGCAAATTTCCGTCGGACCGGAAAAAACCGTTGTCGACATCAACCTCCGCCCACGATTCGGATGGCTGAAAATAGACGGTGCTTCAAATGCTGCCAATGCCGACGTCTATATCGATGGCCGCAATGTCGGAACATTGCCGCTCCCTCCCGTCAAAATACTAAGCGGAAACCATGCGGTGAAGATAACAAAGCCGCTTTATAAAATATTCCAACGTTCTGTCACCGTCACAGACAGCGACACGGCACAAATTTCCGTCAGTTTGGTTTCAAACTTTCGGCAATATACAGTTTCTTCCGATGCCGATGCCGACATTTATATCAACAATGAGGCAAAAGGACGCGGCTCATGGACAGGGCCGCTTGAATCGGGCACATACCTCTTCGAAGCCCGCAAGACGGGGCATCGGCCTTCACGCATGTCGCGGACAATCAATGCCGACGATTTGACTGCGGCTTCCGACATCGTCATTCCATCCCCCACTCCGATTTTTGGAGCGGTCAACATCACTTCGTCGCCAATCGATGCCACCGTGGAACTCGACGGCAAAATTGTTGGGCAAACGCCTGTGTTTGTGAAAGACGTGATTATCGGCAGCCATTCTGTCAAATGGAGCAAACCGGGCTATCGCACCGAAATACGCTCTGTCACCGTCAAAGAAGGCAGGACCGCCGAAATTTCCCTGCAACTCGACAACGAGCAAAACGTGTCGTTCACATCCAACGTGCCTGCACAAATCTATATCGACGGCGAATATCGCGGCACCACGCCATGCACGCTTCAAGTAACATGCACGGAACATATCATCGAGGCTCGCGCCGACCACTACCGTACGGTCACAAAACCATACGTAATCGGAGAAACCACCGACCATATCTACATGCCGCTGGAAGCATTGTTCAAATCCGTGCATATCCGCTCCAACACATCGGCAGCGATATACATCGACGGCGTTTTGACGCAAAGCAGCACTCGCGAATGCAGTATCGACATACCGTTTGGCCGACACACGATTAAAGCCTCAACGTGGAAAGGGACGAAAGAAAAAGAAATCGAAGTAACGCCTTACTACAATGAGACTGTCGATTTCACTTTCCGCGAAAACCGCATCAAAGACAATGCCTTCTATCTCGGAGCAACCTATCAAGCCCTCAACACAAAGGGATGGGGAGCGATAATGGGATGTTTTGCAGGAAAATTCAACCTCGAAACCAGCATCACGTTCGGCAAAAGCGAAGAATTTCAAACAACAGACACATTCGGCGACATCGTGACAACCGAAATGTCGATATACCGCATCAATGCAAAAGCCGGTTGGGGAATCCGATTGGGAAACCATTTCCGGCTGACGCCACAAGTCGGCGCCGCCATCATTCTTGCCGATGATGACGACTACTCCACCGAATTGGCCACCGCAGTCGGCTTTGTCGGCTCTATGCAATTGTCATGGGTCATTTCCTCGTGGCTGAACATCACTGTGACTCCGGAATATTATTTGCCAATCCACAAGTCGGAAATGTATGAATCCTATTCGGCATACTCCGACTCGTTTCAGAATGCCATTGACGGATTCGACCTGCAATTGGGCGTTTCTCTCATCTTCTAACCAAACAGTACGAATATGAGCAAAAAAAGATTTTTGAATATATCACTTGCAATCGCAACGTTCCTCCTATGCAGCGAAACGCTTTGCGCCATCAGTTGGAACGAAATCAAGCAAAGCCCGCTCTACCTTTACGGCGAAGGATGGGGAGCAAGCGATGCGGAAGCCGACAAGCACGCATTAGCCGACTTGATCAGCAAAATATCGGTCAATGTGTCGAGCACTTTCACCGTAACCGAAGACGAATTGCAACAAAACGGGCAAACCAATTCAGAAAGCTACGCCCGCTCGAAAGTCGAAACATATTCGCAAGCCACATTGACCAATACCGGAAAAATCGTCATCGCCCACGAGCCGGATGCCCATATCGGCCGCTATATCCTACGTTCTGAAATAGCCAAAATATTCAAATCGCGCGAAAATCGCATCAAAGAAATGATTGGATTGGCAAAACAAGGAGAGCGGCTTGGAAAAATCGACGATGCCTTGCGCTATTACTATTGGGCTTTTTGCTTGCTGAAAACCTTGCAACGCCCCAACGAAACTACCTATACCGACGAAAGCGGCACGCACATATTAATCAATTGGATTCCGAACCAAATGAATGCAGTATTCGACAACATATCCATCCGTCCGATTAAAACGGAAAACAACGTCATGGAAATAGCCGTCGAATACAAAAAACGTCCGGTCGACAGCTTCGACTACACCTATTTCGACGGCCAAAATTGGAGCAATATTTACAGCGCGCGCGACGGACGGGGCGTAATCGAATTGAGCCCCGGCGCGATAACCGACAATATCCGCATCAAATGCGAATATGAATATCGAAACGAGGCCCATATCGACAATGAAATAGAAAATGTGTTCAACATCGTGAAAGGGCAAGCTTTCCGCAAATCGTATATCACAGTTTCCGGCGCTGCCGTCAACGCGACGCAACCGGAGCAAAATGCGGCAGTTCCCGCCATAGAGACTTCAGAAACAAATTCCATTGCCTCCGCCATCGACGAAACGCCCTATCGGCTCATCATGGATAATGTGCTGAATGCCATCGCTTCAAAAAACTACAACGCCGCCGAACAATACTTCACCCCCAATGGAGCCGACATGTTCCGCAAGCTCATCAATTATGGGAAAGCCCGCATCCTCGACTCTGCAAATCTGCAATTCTCTGAAATCGACGGGAAAACGGTGTGCAGAAACGCCGCCATGTCGTTTTCCTTCCGCAACGGCATGAGGAAATCATTTGTCGAAGATGTCGTTTTCACTTTCAATTCCGATAAAAAAATCGATTATATCGCATTCGGATTGGGCGATCGCGCACAAAACGACATTTTAAACAAAGGCGAATGGAGCCTGACGGCACGAAATGCAATCATGAATTTTCTCGAAAATTACAAAACTGCGTATGCGTTAAAACGGCTCGACTATATCGAACAAGTTTTCGACGACAATGCCGTCATCATTTCAGGATGCGTCATCCGCCGCCCCAAAGGGCGCGAACTCGAAAACAGCGAACAATTCATCTCCAACCAATACGTCCGATACACGCGAGTGAATAAAAATGAATACATCGACCGATTGCGACGAAGTTTCGCAGGGAAAGAGTTCATAAACATTCGCTTTTCAAACAACGACGTGCGGAAAATGAGCAAAGGCGGAGAACTCTACTGCATCCAAATCAAACAAGATTACTATTCTTCCAACTACGGCGATTCCGGATATTTGTTTCTCATGGTCGACCTCAATCGGCCTGACGCGCCTATCATCAAAGTACGCACATGGCAACCGCAACCCGATCCCGACTTCGGTCTGATCGGACCTGAATTTTTTTAAACGACAATTGAATACTAACCTATAAAACCAAAAATTATGAAACACTTAATCGCAATTTGTTTAGCTTTATGCTTAGCAGCGCCTGTCTACACGACAAAAGCCGACGACGACCTGAACAAAGAATTGAACAAAGAGTTGGCAAAGCAGCTTAAAAAGGCCTACAAAAACAAAAAGAAAGAATTCGAGAAAGACAAATGGAAAATCTACGGAACGACAAAAACGCTCGAAGTCGCGTTGCTCGAACACTACACAAAACTCTACGATCCGAACAACGACGCCTATGAGATAGTCGGCATCGCCGATAATTTCAAATCGAGAAACATCGGCCGGCAACAAGCTGTGAACAATGCAAATATCAGCTACGCACAGCAAGCAGGAAGCAAACTGAAAGGTAGAATCGTATCCGATCTCGGCGCCAACGCCGACGACGTAAGCGCCGAATTCGACCATTTCTATGCGGCCTACGAACGCTTGTTGGAAAAAGAAATCAAGAACGAGCTGCAAGAAAGTTTCTGCATCATCCGCGAAGATAAGGACAATGGCACTTACGACATGCAAATATTCTTTATCGTCAGCGAAAATGCAGCCACAAAAGCTCGCATCCGCGCATACGAAAATGCGTTGCGCGAATCGCAAGCAGCACAGCAATACGCCGATAAAATCTCCGAATTTGTAAAAGAAGGTTTCTCTCCGGAAAATCCGGAATAAACACTCGCAATGAGATATAAACTGACAGTCGCAATCATTCTGGGTGCCGCACAGCTTTGCGGCGCTCAGAACGCATTGCGCGATTTCGAATCCTTCCGCGACAGCCTGTTTTCCGGATACCACCGTTACAGGCAAGGAATATTGGCCGACTACGAATCATTCCTGCGCGACACATGGCACGATTACCAAATATTCAAGGCTCCGGATAGCAACAATATCCCCAAACCCGATCGGCAACCTTCCATGCCGGAAAACGCTACAATGCCCGACACGCAAATTCCGGCACCTGCTCCGGAACAGCCGCCATTGCCGGAATCGCAGCCGGAACGTCCGGACGAGCCCGAAGCGTTGCCAAACATGCCGCCGTTGGGGGTCAGAATGACATCTGTCGACTTTTTTGGAACCAACATCAACCTTCCTCTCATCGACATTCATCCCATTTCAAACACAAGCAACAACAATGTTGCCAATTATTGGAGGGACTTGAACGACAACGCTTCTGCGCAAAGCGCAATAGATTTGCTAAAAAACGCCATCCGAAAATACGACTTAAACGACTGGTTGGCATTTAAACTTGCACAAGCGTATGCCGAAACGCTATTCCCTGCACGGCAAGCATCCGACACGCGCATTGCCATTATCCAATACCTTTTGTGCAATATCGGCTATGACATCCGCCTTGCATTATACGATGACGGATTGACTCTGTTGATGCCGTTCACGACTACCATATACGCCCGCAGCTATTTGGAGCTCGACGGAAAGCGCTTTTCAATTTTTTTCGACTCTGCATCGGCAGCAAAAACCATCACAGGAACAATTCAAACCTATTCTCTCCCCTACGACAAAAACACAGGATACAGTTTCAACCCTATATTTTCGCAACCGCCAATGCTTGTCGAGAAACCGGAAGATTTCCGGCTTTCCGGCGCCGGCATAACCATAACCGGCAAAGCAGATGCCAACTTGCGAGAAATTCTTTCCGACTATCCGCAACTCCCCGTAGTCGACTACACGAAATCCGAATTGCAACCGGAGTTAAGAAACGACATTGCGCGACAATTGAAAATGCAAGTTGCAGAAATGGACGAAATGACGGCTGTCAATACGTTGTTGCATTTCGTACAAAAAGCCTTCAACTACCAAACCGACGACAAGCAATTTGGATTTGAAAAACCGCTATTTCCCGAAGAGTCGATTTTATACAAACGGAACGACTGCGAAGACCGCGCGATATTTTTTGGCATGCTGATTCGAAATGTGCTCAATCTCGAATGCCTGCTGGTTGAATATCCGGGACATATCGGCACAGCTGTATGCCTTTCTGACAGTTCGGCAACCGGCACTTACTACATGGTCGACGGCAAAAAATACTTTGTGGCCGACCCGACATTCGAAGGAGCCGACGCGGGCATGTGCATGCCCGATTTTAGAAATATCAACCCGAAAGTGTATCGATTCGATTAATAAAAGATGCCGGAAACATAAAAATCTCCGGCATCTTGTCTTTTCTCAATTTGCAGACCTTTTTATTCTTCGTAAGGAAGCGTTGCTATCAAATCAGCAAACTTTTCCGCCACCATTTGCATAGGCTTTGCCAACATCGACTTAATGATTGGATTCAAGTCAATGGAAATTTCCACATGTGCATTCGTCGTTTCAGGCTCCGAACCGTCGGCCAACAAAATGTCGATTCCAAACGGAAGGGGCGATGAGATCGACGCCAAATGCACTCGCTCGTTTTCCACGCCTCGCTCCATGCGGAAAGATATATCGCCTACCGATTTCGCATTCAACGTGATGGTATCGCCGTCCACGCGAATATCGCCGGCTTGATGCTTCAATTCTTCCGGCAATCCGTCGGTCGCTTTCTGAAAATTCGCCGGATCCGACAAGCGGCGATACACTTTGCTTCTCGCTGCTCGAACTATTCGTTCGGTACTCTTAAACGTAGTCATAATTATTCATCGATAACAGGATTCGGCGTCCAATTTTCCGGATCTTCACGCCATTGCTTCAACGTTTCAAGATCTGTCGGCTTTATGTAGTTGATCTCCAATGCAGATTCCAGCATTGTGGTGTAGTTGCTCAACGTGTGCAACCGCACTTTCGCTTTTTTGAAATTTTCTGCAGCAACGGGGAATTGATACGTGAAGATTGCAACCATTCCGACAACTTCGGCGCCGGCATTCCGAATGGCTTCCACCGCTTTCAGGCTGCTTCCGCCTGTCGAAACGAGGTCTTCCACCACCACTACCTTTTGCCCGGGCTTCAAATTGCCTTCAATCAAATTTTCCAAGCCATGGTCTTTGGGCGTAGACCGCACATAAATATAAGGGACACCCAATGTATCCGACACCAATGCTCCTTGCGCAATCGCGCCCGTTGCCACGCCTGCCACAACCTCCGTGTCCGGAAAATTTTCCATGACAAGGCGGCTTAATTCCACTTTTATAAAATTACGCACTTCCGGATATGACAATGTCTTGCGATTATCTGTATATATAGGCGAGTTCCATCCGGACGACCATGTAAAAGGATTTTCCGGTTGCAGCTTGATTGCACTGATTTTAAGTAACTTTTCTGCTAAGATACGATCTACTTGTTTCATGTCGGAATATTTAATTGAGAAAACCTAAAAAGTTCATCCTTCTCTTTAAATCTGATTCTCCGCAACGCCACGCTTGTTTAGGCGATTATGCCGAGAGGCAGATTTATGTGCAAAGATAAGACTTATATTTAAAAAATTATAAATGCCTCCAAATATTTCCTCAAAAATAAATCTTTTCAAATTCGTCCTCAATCGTTAGTCATGTTTGCAAAAGCCAACGAGATGATTTTCACTTTGGCAACGCCTATTTTCTGCAATGCGTCGCAACAAGCCAGCAATGTCGAGCCGGTTGTTATCACATCGTCTGCCAAAATTATATTCTTCCCTTGCGCTTCCTTGTTTGCGGAAAACACGCCCTCGACATTGCGCCGGCGGGCATCTGTGCCAAGAAACGTCTGCGAACCATGGTCTCTGACCGCCATCAACAAGTTTTCAGCAACGGGCAATCCCGATTTTTCCGACAATCCATCTGCAAAAAACCGGCTCTGATTATATCCCCGCTTATTCATTTTCCGCTTGTAAAGAGGGACCGGCACAATCACATCCATATCGGCAAAAAAATCCGTTTCGGCAATCTCTCTTGCAAAGCATTTCCCCAACGTCTTTGCCAACATTGGGACATTGCGATATTTCACATCTTTCAGAATCTCCGAATACGGGCTCAGCCTTCCATACCGAAACATCGACACTGCGGATTCCACGATCCTGCTTCCTAAGAACAATTTCTCCACTTCCGAATTGCCCCCATGTTCAGAAAATCGCAAACGAGGCATATCCGCAAGGCAGTGCAAACAAATGCCTTCTTCTCCCTGCACCAAATGCCGCCCACACACAGGGCAACATGCCGGAAAAAACAAATCGGCAATTCCCTCCGCCAAAGCCTTCAACGATTTCATACTGTTTCCTCAATTGCCGTTTCGTCAAAATCGTCCGCGCCCGACACCAATTCGGAAATTATCGGAGCGACAAATCGCGTTTCAAATCCACGCGACAAAGCCAAGCGGAATAACGTGTTTTTCATTTTATACGGATCGCTGCCGTTGCCAATCGTGCGGCACTTCGTTTCCAACAGTTTGCGCAAATTCCCGACATATTCCGACTCATCGATTTCTTCAAGCGCCAAATCCGCGATATGCTCAGGAATGCCATTCCGCCGTAACGCATACCGTATTTTTTTCTTTCCCCAACAATCAAACCGATATTTATCGTTGACGAAAGCTTTGGCATATCGTTCTTCGTCGATAAACTTTTTTTCTTCCAGCCAATCGGCGATGCGTGCCGCGTCCGGCGCAGCAACTCCCCAACAAAACATTTTTTGCAAAACTTCATTGCGCGACCGTTCCGAACGCGCGCAATAATCTGCCGCCTTGTTCAAAGCATCTTCGTAGGAAAGCTCCTTTTTCGCTTTCATGCTTTGCCTCCTTTCGCTGCACGTACAAAACGGACTTTTCCGCTTATATCCCGACGAGTTTCGATTTCCGAATAATCCAAGCTCGACAACAATCGGCACATTTCATCAGGAAACCGGCTGTTGATCTCAAAATATATTTTTCCCCCGACCGTCAATGCCTCACAGCCATAAACAGCCAACGCCCTATAAAACAGCAATGGATTGTCATCAGGCACAAACAACGCTTCCGGCGGCTCATAATCAAGCACATTGCGCTCCATGCCCCGTTTTTCTTCTTCCGCGATATAAGGCGGATTGCTCACAATAATGTCATACCGCCCCGCATCGCCTTTCAACGACAAAATGTCGCAATGCTCGAAATCTACTTCAACTTTCAGTTTTTCCGCATTCCCACGGGCAACCGCCAACGCGTTTTCCGAACAATCAATGCCCCTTACATGCGCAAATTTCAACGCCAAGGCAAGCGATATGGCAATACAGCCGCTTCCGGTGCCTGCATCTAGCACTTTCAAATCTTTTCGTTCGCGATTTTCATCGACAATCATGTCGACAAGTTCTTCCGTTTCCGGTCGGGGAATAAGCGTCGATTCATTTACGTTAAAAATATGCCCGCAAAAATAGGTTTGTCCGAAAATATATTGAATCGGTCGATTTTTCAACAGCTCTCCGACTACTTGCCATGTTTTGTTACATATAAAATCTGGCAAAATGCTATCTTTGCGGAGCAATATATCGACAGGTTCATAATGCATCAAATTCCGGAAAATGATGCGAATGAAAGCATTTGCCTCCCGTTCAGAATATTTTCCGGACAATTGTTGCCGGATGTCGCTGACAGTTTGTCCCAATGTGTGCCCGTCCATATATTTTTCGTTAACGCAAATCGCACGCTGCCTGCCAAGCATATTGGCCCGTACTGCCCGAAATGCTGTTTATAAAATACAAATATAGCGTTTTCAGAGAAAACAAAGAATGAACATTGATGAAATTTACATGCGTCGCGCCCTACGGCTCGCAAAAGCCGGCGAAGGCCACGTTTCGCCGAATCCCATGGTCGGAGCAGTCATTGTCTGCGACGGTCGCATCATAGGCGAAGGCTGTCATCGTGCCTACGGGCAAGCACATGCCGAGGTCAACGCCATATCCTCTGTCCGCCCCGCCGACAAGCCGCTATTGTCGAAAAGCACGCTGTATGTGACGCTCGAACCTTGCTCTCACTATGGAAAAACTCCGCCATGCAGCAAGCTCATCATTGAAAGTCGCATCCCCCGCGTCGTTATCGGGAGTTGCGATCCTTTCAGCAAAGTTAGCGGCAAAGGCATCAAAATGCTTCAAGATGCAGGAATCGACGTCGCAGTCGGCATTTTAGAAAATGAATGCCGCAACTTGAACGCACGCTTTATGACGGCCCACACGCTTCATCGCCCGCACATCATGCTAAAATGGGCCGAAAGCGCCGACCGCTTTGTAGACATTGCTCGCGACCCTCGCCAAAAGCCGGCGCTTCTGTCCACTCCGTCCACCATGCTGTTGTCCCACAAGCTGCGTGCAAGCTCCGACGCAATCATGATTGGCGCCAACACGTTGCAACTCGACAATCCGTCGCTCACGACCCGATTCTGGCATGGACGCAATCCCATACGCGTTGTCGTCAGCCACGACAGATGCCGCGCATTAGGCAACAGCAAAATATTCACCGACGGATTGCCCACATGGGTGTTTTCCGATTCAGGCGACACCATTGCAAACCCGAATGAGAATGTCGAAGAATTTGCAATCGAAGATTCTGCACATGCAATTGAATTCATTTGCGAAACCCTCTATCACCGTGGCATCACGTCCCTGCTCGTCGAAGGCGGACCATGCTTGACAAACGAATTTCTCAAACTAAACCTTTGGGACGAAATTCGCGTAGAGCAATCCCCCATCCGGCTCGGAAATGGAGTCAAAGCCCCACAGCTTCCGAACGTTACGCCTGCCGTTCGACAAATCGGAGACAACAATATTTTCCATTTCCACAACCCTGCTCTCAATAACTATTTGTGTTTTGTTTGACTGTTTAACACTCTTTCCGCTTCGGCATTGACAAAATAATTATACATTTGCACTTTAAATGAAGAAGATTTTCAGAAAAAAGATGAAAAGATTAATCCCTGTATATGCTGTGCTGACAACATTCGCGTTGTTGATTGCCGCGTCGTGTGCTTCCTCGGAAAACGGCTCCGGAGACGAGCCGGTAATCCCATCTGCAAATACGCTCGTGGCAAGTTTCTACCTTCAAAAAGACGATTCTGTCATGGCCATGCTCGACTCCGTAAAATTTACCGTCGATGTCGACAAGCAGCTCATCTATAATGCCGACTCATTGCCAAAAGGAACAAAAATCAACAGACTGCTTGCCAATATTACGCTCGCATCTTTGACATCTGTCGGCGAAATCACCATCAACGGTGCCGAAACGATGAACGACACCACATATACTTATACCAATTCCACAACCGACAGCATCGATTTCACGGGAAAAGTTTATCTGACTGTTCGCGCAGCCGACGAAATTTCCATCAAACGCTATGAAATCAAAGTCAACGTCCATCAAATCGAATCCGATTCCTTGTATTGGAATCAATTGGCAAGAAGAGACCTGCCGGCATATTCGATGGAATTGCTGAATCAAAAGACGGTGATGCAAGGCGACAAACTTTTTTGCTTGATTGAAGAAGAATCAAGATACACCATCTCATCAACAACCACGCCGGAAATTTATAACAGTTGGAACAAGCAATCTGCCGATTTCGGATTCAAGCCCGACATCAGCAGTTTCTGCGCGACATCCGACGCGCTCTACATCTTAGACGCAGAAGGCGCGCTTTATCGTTCAAGCGACGGGACATCGTGGGAAGCGACAGGCAAGAAATACAAATCTTTGATTGCCGGCTATGGCGACCGCCTGCTTGCCCTCAGTTTTGAAAATGGCACATATTTTCATGAGACATATACGCCAAATGGTGTTCTCGACAAGAAGCAAATCGACAATGCGTTCCCGATTAAAGGCTTCTCCCAACCATGCACATACTCTTCCGAATGGAGCATGACAACTCAATTATTCATCATCGGAGGAACGCGACAAGACGGAGTTACGACAGGCGACCTTTGGGGCTACGACGGCACAAACTGGGAAAAGCTCAGCAACAAGTCCGTACCGCCTATGACAGGCATAACGCTTTTCCCATACTACAGTTACAGGCAAATCAACTATAATTACGTTCAATTCCCCGTTTTGTTAGCCATCGGAGGGAAAAAAGCCGACGGCACGCTGACAAATGACGTATATATTTCCTTCGACAATGGTGTCAATTGGAAAATCGGAGACGACCTGATCCAATTGCCCGACTACATTCCGGAATCATTCGGAGCGCAAGCTTTCGTTGTCAATTCGACCTTGACTCGCTCTGCAAATTCCGGTTGGGAACAATATGCACCCAAGCCGCTTCCGGTGTGGTGGGCCATCGACTATGGCGTCTCAACACGCGCCTCACAAGCAATCACGTCGTGGGAATGCCCATACATATATATGTTTGGAGGGTACAGCAGCCAAGGCACTTTATTCAACAACATTTGGAAAGGCGTCATAAACAGATTGACATTCAAACCGTTAATCTAAAAGATGCAAACCACATTGCTCATGGACACAACAACCGGCTCATACAAAATGCGACAAAAGCTGATTCTACTGTTGGCCTCGCTTGCAATATTCCCTTGCGCAACGGCTCAGGAATATCGGTTTGAAGCGGGAGCTGCAGCCGGCATCAGCGGCTATTTGGGCGATGTGAACCAAAGCAATGTCGTTAAAAATCCCGGATTCTCCGGCAGTTTGCTTTTCCGTTATCTCATCAACAAACGTTTTGCCGTGAAAATCGACGCGACAACTGCCGGCATCAGCGGCAACTCCGCCGATTTCACCAACATGTTTCCCGACGGACAGCAATACTCCTTCTCCGAACGCTACTACGACGTTGCTGCTGCGTTTGAATTCAACTTCCTCAACTTTGGAATGAACGACGACTACCGCAAGCTGAAACGCATCACGCCATACCTTTCATTAGGGTTTGGCGCGGCTTATTCGTCAAGCGGCTCTTTCGTCCCCCACATTCCGATTAGCATCGGAGCAAAATACAAACTCGCGCGACAATGGAATCTCGGATTAGAAGTGAGAGCACGCATGATGCTCAACGACAAAGTAGACGGATTGTCCGATCTTTACAACATCGACAGTTCGTTTATGAAAAATACCGATTGGTGTCCGACTTTGATGGTCAGCGTATCCTATGAATTTGGCGAAATATGCAAAATTTGCCATTATGTCGAATAAAAATTGCGCAGCGATGTCATTAGAAGATAAAATCAACCAAATAAACCAAAAACGGCTGCCTCGCCACGTGGCAATCATCATGGACGGAAACGGGCGATGGGCGCGGCAACGCAATCTCGACCGTTCGATGGGCCACATGGAAGGCGTCAATACGGTCCGGAGAATCACAGAGATTGCCTCCGACATTGGCGTGAAGTATCTGACACTTTATACCTTTTCCACTGAAAATTGGAATCGGCCAAAAGAAGAAGTCGACGGACTAATGCACCTCATTGCCATTGCCATCGAACGAGAAACACCGGGATTGGTTGCCAACAACGTAAAGCTCCGAATCATTGGCGACTTGTCGCGCATCCCCGACTTCGCCCTCGACCGGTTGCGCAATTGCGAAAATGCCACATCGGCATGTTCCGGAATGACATTGGCTCTCGCCATCAGCTATTCCGCACGTTGGGAAATGACACAAGCCGCTCAACGACTTGCCCATGCCGCAATAGCGAAACAAATTACACCGGAGCAAATCGACGAAACAATGTTTTCCAACAGCTTGACCACTGCCGGAATGCCCGATCCCGATTTGCTAATTCGCACAGGCGGCGACTATCGGATAAGCAATTATCTGCTTTGGCAAATTGCCTATTCGGAACTATTTTTTACCGACGTGTTCTGGCCGGATTTCACAAAAGACCACTTTTGCGATGCAATTTTGCAATATCAATCCAGAGAACGGCGTTTTGGCAAAACGAGTGAACAAATACGACAAATCTAAAAACGAACCTATTATACGAACATGAGATACAAAGTTTTACTCATTCTGACAATAGTAGCAACAGTTTTATTCCCCGACATTAAAGCTGCTGAGGCTAACGACACCATCTACAATCCGACGGTCATATTCTCCAGTATGCCAAAACGATATGAAATTGCAGGAATCCGCGTCACCGGTGTCGACAACTACGAAGACTACATCGTTATCGGATATTCAGGGCTTTCTGTCGGCGATGTCGTGGAAATTCCCGGAAGCGCAATCACAGACGCTGCCAAGCGATTCTGGCGACAAGGATTGTTTTCCAAAATTCAAATCAAAGTAGAAAAAATATATGGCGACAAGGCATGGTTGGTATTCGACTTGCGCCAACAACCCCGCATCTCAAAAATCAATTATAACGGCGTGAAAAAAGGCGAACGCGAAGAACTCGAAGAGCGCCTCGGCCTAATGATTGGCAACCAAATCACGCAAAACATTGTCAATCGCGCCAAAGACATCATTTCGGCTTATTTCAAGCAAAAAGGATTCAGCAATGTCACCGTTGGCATCAGGCAAACTCCCGATTTGAGCAAAGAAAACGAAATGATTGTCGACATCGATATCGACAAAAACGATAAAGTGAAAGTCCACAAAATATATATCGACGGGAACAAAGTGCTAAGCGACAAAAAGATTCAACGCACGATGAAAAAGACAAACGAAAAGAAACGGCTTGTCAACCTTTTCCGCCAAAAGAAATTCGTCGAGCAAGATTATGAGAACGACCTCAACTTAATTATCAAAAAATACAACGAATTGGGCTATCGCGATGCTCGAATCGTAAGCGACAGCGTCGCTGCCTACAACGACAAACTTGTCGACGTGTTCATCACCGTGGAAGAAGGACAGCAATACTTCATTTCCGACATCACTTGGGCCGGAAACACCGTGTACCCCTCGTCCACACTTGACGCCATCCTCGGCATGAAGGCAGGCGATGTCTACGACCAAACGCTCTTGAATAAGCGCACGCTGGAAGACGACGACGCTGTGGCCAACTTGTATATGAACAACGGCTATTTGTTCTTCCAACTCGTCCCAATCGAATCTAAAATCGAAGGCGATTCCATCGCGCTCGAAATGCGCATCTCCGAAGGTCCCCAAGCCACAATCAATAGCATTGTCATCAACGGAAACGACCGTTTGTACGAAAAAGTGATCCGCCGCGAATTGCACGTGCGCCCCGGAGAACTCTTCTCCAAGGACGATTTGATGCGCTCCGCCCGTGAAATTGCGCAAACTGGTCATTTCGATCCGGAAAGCATGGACATCCAACCGGAACCGAATCCCGACAACGGAACAGTCGACTTGATTTTCAACCTGACTTCCAAAAACAACGACCAAATCGAATTGTCGGCCGGTTGGGGACAAACCGGTGTTATCGGAAAAGTTGCGTTGAAATTCACCAACTTCTCCATTAAAAACCTATTTAACCCGGGGTCGTACAAAGGCATCATCCCGCAAGGAGAAGGACAAACGTTCACAATCAGCGCGCAAACAAACGCAAAATACTATCAAGCATATAGCGTATCATTCCTCGACCCATGGTTCGGAGGAAAACGGCCGAACTCGCTATCGGTTTCGGCATACTATTCGCGCCAAACGGGAGTCAACTCCAATTTCTACAACAGATCCTATTACGACCCATACATGATGGGAGCTTACGGCTTCGGATGGGGATATAACTCCGATTACTATCAATACAGCTACGAAAGTGCATACGACCCCAATAAGTTCATTCAAATGGCAGGCGTGGCCGTCGGATTCGGGAAACGCTTGAATTGGCCGGACAACTACTTCACGTTCCAAGCGCAATTGTCCTACAATTGGTACTATCTGAAAAATTGGGAATACTTGTATTACATGAACAATGGCACATCCAATTCGTTCGTGTTGGGCCTTTCGCTTTCTCGAAACAGTATCGACAACCCGATATACACACGAAGCGGCAGCCAATTTTCGCTTGATTTGAGTATCACGCCTCCCGTTTCTTTGTTCAGAGACAAGAATTGGCAAGCACTGTACGAACAAAGCCAAAGAGGCTCGCAAGCTGCGAAAAAAGAAATGTACAGTTGGATCGAATATTGGAAATTAAAATTCAAAGCGCGCACCTACACGCCGCTCACCGACCCGACCGGAAAATGGACCCTCGTGCTTATGACCCGCGCCGACATCGGATTGCTCGGAAGCTACAACAAATACTTGAAATCGCCGTTTGAAACATTCTACGTCGGCGGCGACGGCATGTCGGGAAGCGTCGGATACGCACAAGAAACGATTGCCCTCCGCGGTTACGGCAACGGAGCGTTCACGCCGTGGAGAAAAGACGGCTACGCATACACGCGGTTCTGTCTCGAATTGCACTTCCCGTTCATGCTTCAACCAAGCACGACTATTTACGGACTTGCATTCCTCGAAGGCGGTAACGCATGGACCGACGTGAAAGACTTCTCTCCTTTCAACCTCAAGCGGTCGGCGGGAGCAGGCGTGCGCATCTATCTGCCAATGGTTGGCATGATGGGTATCGACTGGGCTTACGGTTTCGACACTGTTTTCGGAGAAAAAGGAGGCAGCCACTTCCACTTCATCCTCGGACAAGAGTTCTAACAAGATTTATTAACTATCTTGCAATAAACTTCTTCGACAGTTATGCGTCTTAACCATATACAACAAAAAACAAAAACACTATGAAACGTCTATTCATTGCCGCCATCACAATGGCATTCTTCGCCATCGCAGGGCATGCGCAAAAATTCGCGCTTGTCGACATGGAATACATACTAAAAAACATTCCGCAATACGAAATGGCAAACGAGCAACTCAACCAAGTGTCGCTTCGTTGGCAAAAAGAAGTGGAAACCATTTCGAAAGAAGCTGAGACGCTCTACAAAAACTACCAAAGCGACAAGGTTTTCTTGACCGACGAGCAAAAACAGAAAAAAGAAGAAGAAATCGTCGCCAAAGAAAAAGAAGCAGCCGAGTTGCAAGCCAAATATTTTGGACCGCAGGGCGAATTGTATAAAAAACGCCAATCGCTCATCGAGCCGATACAAGACGACATTTACGAGGCTATTAAGAAGGTGTCGGAAGAACGAGGCTATCAAGTAATTTTCGACAGAGCTTCCTCGGCAGGCATCATTTTTGCTTCGCCCAGAATCGATGTCAGCAATGAAGTGCTTGAGAAATTAGGTTATTCAAAATAATTGCGTATATTTGCACGTTGATAATCAAAAAAAATAACAAATAAACAAAATAGAAATGATTAAAAAACTATTTATTGCAGCCTTGTTGGCTGCGCCTCTGTGCCTTTCCGCGCAAAATAAAATCGGAAGCGTCAATTCTCAAGAAATACTTCCGCTCATGCCGGAAGTAAAACAGGCTCAAACCACTTTGGAGGCTGTTTCAAAACAATACGATGAGGAATTCCAAAACTTGCAAAACGAATTCAACAAAAAGCTCCAAGAGTACCAAGCTTTGGCACAAGACACTCCGGAATCCATCAGACAACGTCGCGAACAAGACCTTCAAGAATTGGACACCAAAATCCGCAATTTCCAAGAAGCTGCCGGACGCGACATGTCCAACCAACAACAACAATTGATGATTCCCATCCAAGAAAAAGTGATGAGCGCAATCAAATCGGTAGGCGATGAGAATGGATTTTCCTACATTTTCGACCTTGCATCTCCCTCTATTGTTTATACCGGCAAAGATGCAATCGACATCACCCCGTTGGTAAAACAAAAACTAAACTTGAAAGATACTCCGGCAACTACTGCGCCGACTACTACGCCGGCAGCTACAAGCACGCCGACACCCGCAACAACGGGCAAATAAAACCAAAACGTTTTGACAAAAAACGCAGCGATGTTCGACTGAACATCGCTGCGTTTTCGTTTTCTCCAACAATCCAAAACTTTAACGCACCGGAATTTTGTCGATGCGCCTTTGATGCCGGCCGCCTTCAAACGAAGTGGATAAAAATGTCTTCACGATTTCAAGAGCCTGCTCTGCCGTTATAAACCGCCCCGGCATAGAAAGCACATTTGCGTCGTTATGCTGACGCGACAACGCCGCTATTTCAGGCAACCAACACAAAGCGGCACGAATCCCTTGATGCTTGTTGAGAGTCATGCTGATTCCCTCTCCGCTCCCACAAATGGCAATTCCGGGATAACATTCTCCCGATTCCACTGCCTCCGCACAAGGATGGGCGAAATCAGGATAATCGCAACTGTCGGTGGAATACGTTCCAAAATCCTTATAGGCAATCCTCTGTTGCTTCAAATAGCCTATCACAGCTTGTTTCATTTCGAATCCGGCATGATCGCTGCATAGCGCCACCGGAATGTTTGGCTTCAATATTGTCATCGTATTTCAATTTTAGTTTCGCAGAACAAATATAGTGCAAGGTGAGTGGAAAACAATCAAACTTGTTTGAAATTGTTTTCCCAAACCGCAGCCGATATTATCCAAATATAGCGCAAGCCGAGCGCAAAACAATCAAACTTGTTTGAAATTGTTTT